>JACCDP010960198.1_pt1 | contig 31712 bp, 27 predicted proteins | sample 7445841 | NCBI WGS metagenome assembly JACCDP01 (sample SAMN15323441, study PRJNA562643) | freshwater metagenome | isolation source: river surface water | place: USA:Blue River Watershed | collected 2017-08-17 | reverse complement strand
GGCTGCGCTGGAAAGCTGCTTGGAGCAGTATGTACAGCTGGCTGCGCTGGAAAGCTGCTTGGAGCAGTATGTACAGCTGGCTGCGCTGGAAAGCTGCTTGGAATCGGCTGCGCTGTAAAGCTGCTTGGAGCTGTATGCGCGGTTGTATGCACGGCTGGCTGAGGAGCAGCTAACTGAATAGCTAACTGAATTATTGAGCGAGTGTCAGTGACTCCAATAGAACTCAAGATTGCCTTCTTATAAGAATCCGTCATTTCCGGTGAAGTGTGAGCATGGTACTTACCACAACAGGACAGCTTCCAATTCAGGCAATCACAAAGGTTATTGCAAATATTGGCTTCGTCGATGTCGGGGTTGATCAATAGGTAAACTGATTCATGCCCAAATTTGATTGATTCATCGCTTAATTTCAATGAATTTTCAAATTGATCTTCGTTAGCAAATAGAACTGTCGCAAGTACATCAGTGTTGATTCTGATATCTTTTTCAACGCATCTACCAATCCGGTTAATATAGACGGGATGGAGCTTGTTGATAAACTCATAAAATGTCTCCGGAATGTAAGATAACTCGCTTTTTCCTTCAGTCACTGAGTCAATATACTTTTTAGTATCATCGTTTGATCCTTCCAAAAGGGGGTAGTTGCAGTGAATGAGGACGCACTTCTCGTCAAAGAAGAAGATCGGGTACATGTTTTTTAAAGCTCTCAAATATTCACTTTTTTTACTCTCCGGCTTCACTTTTTTTTGAGCAGCCGCTCAATGCCGGCTCGTCGCGCGGCCGTAGGATCGTCCAGCATTGGAGCGGTGTAGCCTGACCAACCGCCCCGGTGAATATCTTTTAGAGGCGCTTCGGCGAGTGAAGGAATCCATTTTCTAATGTACTCGGCCTGAGGATCAAATCGCTTAGATTGTTGCTCTATGGACATTGTCCTATATATATCGTTTGAATAGGTCTCCAATGCGGCTACCCATACCCAACCTCCAAAGTTGTTGGAATAAGAGTAATCCGTTAGGTTTTGCGCAAAGTAGCGCTCGCCTTCCTTCCAATGGATTCCTAAGTAGAATATCAAAAATGTAGCTACAATCATGCGGCAGCGGTTGTGCATATAGCCGGTCTGATTAAGCTCCTTCATAGCGGCATCAACAATAGGAAAGCCGGTCTCGCCGCGGCACCATTTTTTGAATGCGGCGCGATCAACTACCCATTGGATCTGTCGCGGCGGACGAGTAGCTACTTGTTTAGAGTAGTCGCAGTTTACGTATTCAGTTATGTACATGTAGAATTCCCTCCAATAGAGCTGCTTCCGGAGGTCGGCATTCTGAATAGCATGGTATGCTTCCCGTATTGAAATAGTACCAAAGTGTAGGTGTGCGGACAGCCGTGTCGTTGAGCGCGCCGGATAGTCGCGCTGACTCACATAGTCGCGGAATTTTTGGTTGACGCTGGTAAGAATCTTTAGAGCGTTTTTGCGGTGTGATTTTGCTTCACCTTTTAAGAAGCGCGCCGGCGGTACGGCGCTCGCTCCGTGGATAAGTTTGAGTTTTTTGCTGAGGTTCTGTAGCTGCGGATCCGGTACCTTATTTAGAATCGCATTCCGCAAAAAAGGAGTAAACTTAACGTATGCGGATCCATCTTTTTTAAGGAAGGCGCCCATTGGTAGAAGAGTGTGATCCTCACACAAAAAATAAGAAAGCCCAAGATCCGCGGCTACCTTTTTTGTAATCTTTGCTCGTTGTCGCGCAAACGGTGAAAAGTCGCGGTTTTCATATACCGCTACGACAGTGACTGATTTCAAAATATGTTTAAGTGCTACTGAGTACTCTTCCTTTGCTTCAAAGATACTGATCTTTAGATCCGCAAGCGCCTGACTCATAAACTCAACTGAGCGCTGATTAAAGTAGTCATTCTTGCGGATTTGCTCTTGCGTATATATGAATACGGGGTATACTGACTCATGCGCCTCGCATGCCGCCAACAATCCAATGTTGTCCGTTTGTCGTAGGTCGCGGTGGTGAATGAATACGGCCGCCATTACGTATATTAAATCTTTATAGACTTAAATTTGACGAGCGTGAATTCGCTGAATTCAATTTTTGCGTCATGCGGATCTATACCGCGGGCTTCAGCTCTTGGATCATTACGACAATACATAGAGCCATCTTCGCCGCAATCTATATTGTACTCTTTTAGCTCTTCCTTAAGAAGCTCGCGCGCTATGTGATCTTCAATAAGCGGCAATCCATCGCATTTAGAAATGAAATCGTAGAATGCGGCGGCTTCCATCAAAATAGATACTTGTTCAACGGAATTGATCTCCGTAAAAGTACACTCCTCGCCGCTACAATAACCGGAGTGCATATTCTCATATCCTGACACCCGGAAGCTGATTTTGACTTGTACTTTCATTATAATATTTTCGTTTTATAAAGCATACAACTCCATAAAAAGTGAATAAATATATACAATAAATGGAGTCCGCCAACATTGTCATTACAACCGTCTCCCCGGATTCCGAGTTTGATCAAGACGTTGCGACGATCCTCAGCAATCCTAATTTCCCGCTGCGGTGGACATTGCGGACTGACGACGCCATGCGGCTTATCTTTGAGTGCGTTGCCCGCCGCGACCTCACTCCATATATGAAGCTATATCGCGAAGCCATTGAAGACGAGCGTGCTATATTGGACGCGATTGGTGATTAGAGCGGGTATGAATACCTATTATTTTTTTTGTGTACCTGAAATAGCGTTTATTTGAGTATAAACGAGTGAGTTTTGTATGTTAAAAGTACAATAGTATATATGAGTGCTGAAATGAAAGACTCAGCTGCGGCAAATCACGTTTTCCACATAGTAAATCGTGCGGAAAAATTCAATAATCATTCTATTGAGATCATTGTTATTAACGAAAAAGTATGGTTTAGAGGAAAGGACGCTGCTACGATTTTAGAGTATACCAAAACCGATAAAGCTATTCGTGATAGGGTTGAAGAGAAATACCGAAAAAGCTTAGAACAACTAATATTAGAAACCCCCCCACCCTGGAGGGGTCCTGAGTTTAATCAAATTCAGCTTAGAACTATATATATTAGTGAAGCTGGACTATACTCACTTATTCTTGGTAGCAAGTTAGAGACGGCCAAGAAGTTTAAATCCTGGGTAGTTGAAGAGCTCATTCCTTCAGTTAGAAAGAATGGATCTTATGTGAGCCCGGATATCACAGCGGATCAAGTACAAAAACTCATGGAAGAACTTAAAGAAAAGGAGCGACTTATTGAAGAACAAGCTGCCGAGCTCAACGAAGCCAAAAGGCTCAGCAACAACCTAAACACCATCAACGCCGAGCTCCTCCGCTACAAGAAATTCAAAGAAAAGGGTGAGTCAATCTATATTGCGAGTACGCCGCACTATGCGAGTCAAGGGTTATTCAAAGTTGGTAGATCCGCCAACCTTAAAGTGAGAAAGACCTCACACAATACCACTCATCCGACCGGCGACAAGATTGAAATACTTGCTGAATTCAAAGTCAGCGATTGCGCGGAGTCCGAAAAGCATATCCTCAAAATGCTGGATCCGCTACGGCCCGACTCACAAAATGAGTTTATCATGTGTCCTTTTGATATGCTCCGTCTAATAATTGAGCATTTTGTTGAAAGGAGCAACGAAGACGTAGCTGAGGCTAATATCCTAATAGACACCGTCTACAAGCTCCGAAGCGTAGATCCTAAATCTATTGACTGGACTACAGGAATCAGCCCTGAATTCTTTGACCAAAAGTATAAAATAACTGGTCCTGACGGAGGCACCGTTGCTGAATTCAATGCGGCAAATGCTACCGTAGAAGAGCGGATTGAATTCCTGAAGAGCTGCGTTTCCACTATATACGACTCATCCGGCCTATCATATGACAGCGAATTCACTGTAGTATGGCCTGAGTTTTGCGATAAAATGCTGATCAAAGCGTCCAACATACCTACCCGAAAATTCAAACGAAATGAATGGTTCATTATCATGGAGGAAGTAGCAAAAGCATTCCCGGGCCTCCGCATTGTCAAACGTAAGTTGCGGGTATGAATACCTATTATTTTTTTGTCCGGAAAACACACTCAAAAAAAAGAATGAAGTGAGTACTTATGCGTATCGCACCTTAGCATACGAAGCCGGTAGTTTTGGTTCCTGACGGGTAGGATCATATACCAGGATCTCATAATACTTTGAAAGTACGAAGTTCAGCCAGTAGTAGCTGCTCAGCACCTCAATGCGTGAGTTGCCGCCATTGAAAGTGATCTTACCGGAGGTCAGGGTCCGGATGGTCAGGTCCTTCTTGTCCGTACTGTCATATCTGTTGATCTGAATGAGCAATCCGGATGTCTTCTGCTCGTTCCGCTTGGGCAACTTGATAGGCATAGGTGTGCGGTCATAAAACTTCAAGAATACGAATGCGTTCCTTGCGTCTACCTTTGTCCGGACTCTATCATAAATCTCAACCATATCAGTAATTGCTATTTGCTGTAGCCGATACTCCCTGGTCATACAATTCTTAAGAGCGCCGATAATGATGCCGAGGTCCGGATTCTGGATGATGCAGCTAAAGTTCTCCATAGTTGCCATGATGTATTCAATTTCAATGTCGTCGCGGTCTAAGGTCTTCCGGAGGAATGAGTACGCTATTTTAAGCGGCGCAATTACGTCTGACTTATCAGTATTGATGATGCCTGGGACTTGTACGGTTCCATTCCTGAATACCTTTATTTTGTATATCTTATCCGGATTAACAGGACTCATTACCTCAACCGTGATACAGCTTCTAAATGGTTTTTCTGATGGAATCTTTTGGTTCGCTGGTTGTGGTACGTCAGGATTAGCAATCGCCTTTCCACACGCAACTACACGGACGACTCCCGGGACAAACTTAATGTAGTTTATGATCCTTTCCTCTACAAGAGCTACATTAGTAAGTTTGCCGACAACCGCAATGGTACTCAAATCCAGCTCACCAAACAGCACTCGTGGAAATACTGACTTATAGAAATTCCCGGTAGCCTCATGGATATTATACTCTTCTAAGGTATATCCGTCAAGCACTTCAATGTTGTCTATTTTAGTAAATAGATCTTGCGGACGCCGGTAGCAGCTCTTCTTGGTCTTAGTTGGGTTCTTCGTACGAGTCTTCCGCATTACTAAAGTTATTGTTTATATATATTCACTTTTCGGCTTGCCGGTCGCAAGCGGCATGGCTTGCTATTATTAGTATGGCTCTAAAAAGGATCCTTTTGTTGATTTGGGTGAGGCCGCGGAGTGAGCAAAAAAAAATGGATTGAGCGTTTCTACTCTTTAAGCTTCAAAGCTTTGCGGACAAGATTGACGTCCTTGATGACTGCCTCGCATGCGTGAATGACGAGGTCGCGGTGATCCGGATGCTGAATCAGCAAGATACCTACGTCTTCGTCAAATGATTTATTGGTAGACGAGACGCGGCATTCTTTTGGAATAACTTCCAAAATGTAGTCCCGTAGCAAGTCAACAATGGTGAGGTACTCGCCGAAAAAGGAGTACGTGAATGTGTCAAATGAAGACGTAATGATTAGCTTTTGATGATCCTGATTCTTGATAGCATTTTGGACCGAGTCGCAAGATTCCTCAATGGTTTTCAGCGCCTTCGCAAACGGCATAAGCTTGTCGTCCTTGGTAAACCGAGTACGATATCCGACAACAAACCGACGAGGATCATAAGTAGTACTACGATCGCCTTTATCAGTAAATTGGTCATATGGTACCTGATCCGGAGTATTGTAGATCACTACACCATTACATATCTTTGCGCGGCCATTGTCGCAGCCGCGGATTTCGCGCGCAAAGATGTTTTTGATGCGGAGGCTCGTCTTAGGCCGCAGCACTCCGATGGGGTAATTGGAATGGATCTTGCCGCTCTTAAACTTGATGTCAGGGGTCATGATTTCAAGTAGATCGTTTGGACTGGGGTTGGATATGTCAATTGAGCCCTGCCACTTTTGATCCTGATCAATATGGATGCTCCCGAGAACGAGGTTGAAGTAGTCACATGTGAGATATGGATCAGTACACTCAAAGTCATTATACATGTCAAAATGAAGAATGCTCACTGGAATGTAGTCAATGAGGCACCTGCGGATAGCATTTGGAAAAGAAACAGGTACGTCGTTGAGGATCAATTTGACGGTATATTGAGGTAAAGAAGGTAAGCTGGATAGGTTGATCTTATATTTTTTTGCGAGATCAACTACTTCCTTGTACTTAGAGCTGGAAATACGCTTGCTGAAATTCAGCTCCTCTATATCCAACTTTTCTACCTTCATATACTTTTATTTGATTTATTAATTCACTTTTATATATGTGGTATATACTGGTTCTTTTAATAGGCGCTGCGCTATGGTTCACTACTGGAAACAGCCTGTTTTTGATTGCCGGACTTGTAGGATTCTTGCTATTTGACGAGCCGAAACGCCGGATCAGCGGAGGAGCCGCCAAATTCCGCGATCATGGAGAGGCCAAACACGAAAAGAGTTGGGTAGACTCGTTATCCCTGGTGGACCCGCGCTTCAACCTCCGAGAGGTCGCCAAACAACTGATATTACTGGAGGATCACCTTTTCCACGTTAACAAACACTGCCTTGACTGTATATCCAAACACTCCCTCAGCATAGAAGGATTCTTAGAAGAAGCTATAACACTGGACTCAACCGGCGAGCACCATGCGGAGATCCTCAGCGTACTCGCCCCTTTTAAACAGATCATGTTCCCGTTCATTGAGAAAATGAAGAATAAGACCGCCGAGGAATCCGATTTTGAAGCGGCGGCCAACCAAATGCGGCAACTGCGGAAGCCACTCGCCAAAAAATATTCATATTACGAGATATAGATTATGCGGACCGGCGCCAAAATAGCACTCTTAGCCTCGTTTTCACATACGGCCGCCGATTATATATTTACTAAGCTTGCGCAACATATAGGCGTTCCTGTAGTTGCGGACATTGAATTCAGCCTCGCGCGCAAAAACGGCCGGCTGGAGGTCGCCGCCATTAACGGCCTCCAAATTGAGAGCGCCGCGGACGGCGCGCGGATCCTACATGAGTTAGTCGTCAAACAGGAGGCGTTCATTCCAATATCATTCATTTTTGGTACTACTACAAATCACCAAGGAGCACTATTTGTTGATAGCGACGGGGCGATCCTGCTATACGAGCCCTATGGTACCTTCAAAAAAAAGCTGGATGGAAAAACACTTGATTACTATGCGCATATGTCCGAGCTGCTGTCAAACAACAAAGTGGACATGTTCAGCACCCGGATTCAGACCGACATACTCAAGGATTGCGAATCCAAATATGCCGCTTTCTACAAAGAGTTTACCAATCTTGTTCAGCAAGTTGAGCCGGCTACAGCGCTCCAACTCCAACAAAAGCTTAAAAAGATTGACCTCAGCTCACAGTCGTCAAAGCTGACCTATGTAGTTGATATCATTGAGTTCTTCCAGAATCGTTGCGACGAGCTTCCCTTGTTTTTGCCGCTTTATGAGAAATACAGCCCTTACTCGTGCGTCATGCTGACCGCGCTTGAGATTTGGAGACATTTTGAGGGCGGCCACCAAGAGGCGCCGGCCAATAATGACGCCCTGTGGATTGCGATTGAGAATATGTGCCGCCAAATAGCGCCTGAGCTAACCGCGTTTATTGAGCGGACTCCGGAATGCCGGCTTCTACAGGTACGCTCGTGGGTGGATCTTAAATGAATTACATGCCGCCGGCGACACTCATAGCATAACTGTGGAATTCGTCAGGTTCTTCAACCATTCCGAGGTCTTCAAAGTCGTTCCTGTAGTCGTCGTCAGGAATGTGTTCTTGTGGAGGGCCGCCGCCCTTATTGAGCTTTGTAGCCAAAGAATCGTATTTGCCGGGTATCCTGCCTTGCCGGCCTGCCGGAGCGTCCATTTGAGCGCGGCCCTGGATAGCCTGATTCAGTTGAGATCCGAGGTCAATCTTTTTTTCACCGTCCTCTTCGTCCAATATTACAGAGTCAAAATAGCTGTCAACATTATCAAAAGGGTCAGCCTTTGAAGCCTTACGCGGAGGCGGCCGCGCTTGAGGATTTGGATCCTTAAGATATTGGAGGATTTGATCACCCTCGTACCGCTTTTTGCCGACTATAAGAGTAGGACAGCGAGTGATATCTTTGTATTTTTTTTTGCCGCTTACGCATTCAAACTTGAAAAGGATGCTGTGATCATATACCAATGACTCTTGATTTTCCCGGATGTAGGAGAGTATGCGATTATTGATTGTGTTTTTGCTGTCTTCTTTTAACACGAGTGTACAAGTATTCATATACTATAGTTTTACATTTAGAAAAGTATATGGATTACGAGGTTGTCCGCGGCGGTCATGGAGAGGTCAGGATATTTGAGAATCACGCAGTGAAGGTAATTGAGAATACATACGATGGAATTTCATTGAAAGAGCTCGTATTGCTGAAGCGATTGGATCACCCGCAGATCGTCAAGTGCCGCGGCTATGAGTGGACCGCTCGCGAGGTTGAGATCAGCATGGACCTGTTTGATTGCGATCTTGAGGAATACAGTAAGCAATTCCACCCGAAAGAGAAGATTGCGATGTTGGACGACCTGTTCCGGCCGCTCCTCAGCGCAATGCTCTACCTCAAAAGGGCGCGAATCGTACATATGGATATCAAACCAAGCAACATATTTGTCCGTGACGGCTCCTTGTACCTGGGTGATTTCAGCTCCGCGTGCTTTGAGGACAGCGAGCCTAACTTTATTGCGACAACCCGTGAATACATTCCGCCGGAGGGCGCCCGAGTAGATTACGCTACTGACATTTATTGTCTTGGAATCACCATATTGGAGTTCATTATTGACGAGTTTCCAAAGGAGTTCGTGGACGGCCGGCTCCAAATCTGCGGCTTTGATAGAGTCCTCCGCAAATATCCGTCAAAGCTGCTGCGGATGCTGCTGCCGATGACGCGCGAGGATCCGCTATTGCGGCCGACCGTAGAAGAGCTAATAGTGAAGCTGGGTTCCAAGAAGCCGAAGCCGGTGAAGACGCCGGAGCCGAAGCTGCCGCCGATTGACGCTGCCGAATCAATGCGATTCATTGAGGAATTGGAAAGGCTTTTTACGTTTAGAGAAGAGCTCACACACCGCCGTCAGGATGTTGCTGACCATATGGCGCGGCTTAGTACCGCGGTCAAAGAGTATGTGCGGCCGGAGCTGGTTATGCCGACGTGCTTATTCTTAGTTCAAATACTGCTGGACTTTCCTTGCTTCAATATGGATCTTGTCCTGCCGCATTTACGAATCCCGCTTGCTGAGGTATACCGCGCATGCGAGTTCTTGATGCGACAAAAGGTCTTGAGTAGCTTTGTTTGTGATTGAAAAAAGTGAATTTTTTATCACAATAAACCATGAGCGGCTTGAAAGAGTTTGAGTTCCAGAGTCCCGTCCTTGGCGGATCCATTATTAAGATCACCCGATCCACGGATGGATTCATTGCTAAGACTACGTTTGACTACATTGAGTACGTTTCCAATCCGTTATGTGAAGGCTTGCTGAGCTCAATGAGCTTGGATCAGTTTGCGGAGCTCCATGATAAGTTTGCGAATAGCGTCAAGGTTGAGAAAGACCGCATTTTACTGACGTACAACGTTGGATTTCTTGGAATGTATTTCACATTCTTTATGGATAAGGAGATCTTGACTCCAGCAAAAGAGGCTTTGATTAAGTATAAGGAGCTCAGTGCGGTAGTCCAGAAGCTACAGACTGAGGTTGCTGAGCTGAAGGATAGATTGACTCCAAAGAAGGAGGCTCTTACTACAGTGGTCCGGAAGCTACAGGACGAGATCGCGGAGCTGAAGGCGGTCCAGCAGCCGCATATCATTAAGTTTTGGTATAGTAATGAGAAAGGCATGTATCTTGAGATTGCGGACGATATCCGTGATCAGTTTGCGAAATTGATGCGTACGTTTCTTCACGGGTCAGTATATCCAAATCACAATTTGAGTGATCATAGCACACCATGGCAGATGCATTATAAAAACGTAGAAGACATGCTTGCTGACATTAACGAATTTTACTATGATGTATCAGGCAGTATTAAACAATATACGGACATATTGAGAGCTTTAATGATGTACAAGGATAGCCATACAGATCATATGATCCCATATTCATTATTTATTAACAAGCTTACTGAAGAGCCTAAATTTCATGGTAGTGAGCACCCTTACAAGACTATTTGCAGTAAGCTCCGTATGAAAACGATTCAAATCGCGGAGGTACATATGTACAAGTTGCCGACATTCAAACCCTATTCTACCGATCGCGAATTTGCTCAGTACGCAAAAGACTTCCAACTTTATAAAGTATTACCAGATAAAGTATATTTCAATATGTTTGGAGTTTATTATAACCCAAACTATCAGGTGAGCGGATGTACCAGCGTTTGGAACGAAGATAAAAAGAAAGTTTACTACTGTAAGGTCATTTGGAATACCGGAGCCTAATCAAGCTCATTATTTTTTTGCTCCAATCAAGCGGCTCAATCAAAAAAAAACTACATATTCGCTTCAATCCGCTACTTTTCACGGCGCTCCGGCTCCACATATGGTAATCCAAGAGCCTCAAAGTAGCCGGCCTCAGACGACACCGGTAGCCGCTGCTTTCCGCGGAAAAGTCCTTCTTGGTTGAGCAAGAGTCCTTGTCGCTTGGCAACGCCGCGCATCCAAACATTAAATTCCTTAGACCCTGTACTATAGAGTAGCATAGCCCATTTGAGCAACTCAGGCGTCCGAAAAATATCAAACTTATAGTATTTGCGGCCGAATCCAACTATAAATGACGCCTTATCCGGGCCCGCCGAGTACTGGTACAGCCTCGGCAACCGCCCCCGGACAAACTCAATGAAGCGGCCGAGGTCCGCCGGATCGTCCGAAATGAGCATAACGTCAATATCGCGGCTCGTTGGTCGCCGCCGCCTATACGAGCCTACAAAGTATGTTTCCCAACTTGAGTCATTCAACTTGGCTTCAATCCGCGCAATCACAGCATGTGGAATCCGCCGCTCCGGCCGCAGCTCCACGAATAGCCGCGCAGACTCGCTCAATCCGTCGCGGTACTTTGGCTTCTTGAGGTCGTCCAACTTGCGGACGCCGGCCGCAATCAGCTCCTCTATTTTTTTTGGACCAATCCCCGGAATGTCTTCCATTTGCGCTCGCAGCTCCTCAACCGGATCCTTTGGAATTGGCTTCAGCTTCAGCAGCCCTAATAGCTTATTCTTCATGTGTTCCGTGATATCAAGTCTTTTGATCGCGGCCGCGCTGACCGGGCCCGGCGGCAGTCCGGCGACCTTCTTGGCGAGCCGCGAGTAGGCGGCCGCAATGAAGCGACTGGTTGGACCCGCCGGAATTGTGCGGCGCAGTTGGTGAATATGGTCAATTAGCGCGTCACGGTACATATATCTACTTACGCTCACTTAAAAGACGCGCGGGTGAAGCTATATATGCGAATTGTTCCAACCACACCGCCGGCACCATCAAGTATAGCGTCAAAAAGATAAGAATTTGAGCAATCATAGCGCATGTTGCGGTAGCCGCGCACTTGAAAAGCCCGGGGCTCCACTCGGTAGCCGCATACTGGAATATATAGCTCAGCGACATAAGACCAATAATGCACACCACTGCAATACCCGCTACTTCTAATTTTTGTTTCCATGCGGCAAATTCCATTATATTAGCCTGATAAAAAAATACTATGTCTTGTAATTGACTATTTTTGAATACAAGTGCTACAAATAGAAGTAGTGTGATTCTCAACACACTCAACAAGAATGTTAATTGTCATTTCCGGCAAGGATTCCATTTCCGGAAATGACTCCCGGAAGAAAGTCAGCTTTTCAAACTTCGTTGACTTAAATAAATGCGCCGCAACGTACCATTCGGAGCCGCGCTCAATACCTACTCCAATTTTATAAAGATTGAGTAGACATTGCGGGCATTCAACGACATCATATGTCCATACGAAGTTGTATTTCTTTAGCTGAAATTTCATAATGACGTCCTTTTTCTTACCCTCAAAGCTCTTAATGATATCGCAAATATGGTTGTATAATTGCGATATCATTCCAAGTATAGGCTCTTTGCGGGCTTCAAAGTTATCGGCAGCCATAAAGGTGTCTTTTACTAAGTATTTCTCTCTCACATCTATCGGGTAGCCCATCTCAACGTTCTTTGCGAATTTTGTATCAATCCAATTCAAAAGGTCAACGAATAGAGCAGGATTGACCCATACCTCTTCATCAAGCCGGTTAATCAGGTTTTCATCACGAGGCCGCAACTCATACCATTCGTTGAAATCGCGTCCTACGGACTTACATAGGATTGTCGCATTGACCCAGTGATCTATTGGACGATATGCTATTTCAGGCTTCATCAGTATAATTACACGCAATTTTCACTTTTTAAAGAGTTTGATCTTCATTCGTTCTGATATTATCAAATTTAGAATCCTTCGGCTTACTATCACCCGTTACAATATAAGCTAATAAAACCACCATCAAAAAGAAAAGCCATATTACTATAGTATTTTTAGAAATACCGCTGGTTGGAGGATGCTGAATTGCAGTTTCGTTTTTAGTATCATTAGACGATCCGCTGCTACAAGAAGCTACAATACTGGACACATTTGAAAAAGACACATCAGCCACGTTTATCTTGTTGGAGCATATTGATTTTGGACAGCTCCCGTCCTTTCTAAAAGACACCTGTTTAGTGTTTTCGTAGCCGTTGCTAATACACTCCGGATCATAACACTGCGGCGCATTCAACAGCTTAAGTAGGCTTTCGTCAGTAGCGTCGAATGTTGAACGGATCCTACAGCTACAAAACGGGTCGTCCTTATTCAAAGTACAATAAGCATCCACAATTGGATCAAATGTAGAGTCAAGCTTGCTTGCGGTTTGCCGCGCAAAAGCTTTACAGGCCGCGCTGCCTATGTTTTCTATGCTATTACAGTGATTTTTTTTGAGGGCGTCGCATTTTGCCGGATTCAGTGAGCACCAAGTCTTACACGCGCCTGAGTTGCCGGAGCTTGACGAGTCAAATATCATTGGAGCGGTACAGTTATTGCTTAGAAAATTACCACATGCCTCAGAGTTTTGACAGTAATCCCATGGACAGTCTTGCGACGGAGTAGCTCCGGAGCAGCAGCCCCATAGCTTATTTGTTTCAGTAGAGTAGGCCGGCGCGCAAATGTAGCGCGTTCTATCACCCACAAGACCACACCCATTTAGTAATCCACCCCTTGATGTTTCCTGCCTTACTTGCCTTTCGTCAGTGCGACAGCGTTCGTAGTTCCGCGTTCCGGGGCAATTCCAAGGCGTAGTCCTCCATGTTGAGCTCCGCCGCGAATCGTCAAAAGACGGACAAGACATGTATATACCTGTGAAAAGTGAATTTAAACAACTATATACTAATATGATGAGCTACCCTGGAGAAATTGTTGACAACACATTTTGCTTCCAAGAGCTGAAGTATAAAGACTCACGCGGCAAGACCCGCGTATTCCGGCTCTTCGTCAGGCTTGTTAAAACGGAGCGCGTTGAGACTGAGGCCAATTGGAATGTACTCAACGACGCTGTCCTCAAGTTCTATCCGGAGTACCTTTCCTCCAAACAGCTGCCGGACTGCGCGGTTCAGTACTGGTCCGAGTACGGCGAGCTGGACGGCAAGATTGTGCGGGCCGCCCCCAAGTATACTGAATTCAAAAACCTTGGTAAGAAGAATGAGCGCAATCCGCTTATTCAGGCTATGGAGACGTGCTTGTCCTTATACCGCAAAAAAAAGAATGACAACGTCAAGTTAGAGATTCCGCAAGAAGCCGCAAACCCCATGGTGTTCCTGATGCTGGCGGTTGAGAAAAAGGATCCGTCACAGTATCCTGTATTTGGTCAGCTCAAGCTTGACGGACACCGGTGCGCGGCCTTTATCAATAAACATGATGAAGTCGTCTTGTATACGCGTGGCCTCAAACTATGGCCCGATTCACCCGCGGTTGACCGAGTGCGCGCGGCCCTGAAGCCCGCCCTTATGGAGCTGCGGCGCGCCGGCCGCAAATCACTGTATCTTGATGGTGAGTTCTATATTCACGGAATTCACTTACAGGACGTATCCGGAATGCGCTCCGAATCATACGACGGCCCTATTGAATACCATATATTTGACAGCTTTGACACGCTAAAAGAGGAGCCGTTTGAGGAGCGCTGGAAGCGGCTGGAAGAGTGTAAGGCTATTGAAGGCCCGCTCCTACAGCTCGTTGAGACGAAAATCCTCAAGTCCGAAGCGGAAGAGGACGCATTCTACAAGGCCGCGCTCACCCGCAACTATGAGGGGATTATGCTCCGGGATCCGGCCGCACCATACAAGTACTCTTTACATAAGCAAAGTAGCCGCTCAAAGGGGTTGCTCAAGCGGAAGCCGCTTCCGGACGCCGAGTTTGAGGTTGTTGGATTCACCGACGGTAAAGGTAAAGACGCCGGCGCAGTAGTATGGATTTGTCAAACCAGCAGCGGTAAAGAATTCCACGTACAGCCAAAAGGAATTACTAATGTTGAGCGCCGCACACTCTACCAGGACTGCCTCAAGAATTTCCGCAAGAAATACCACGGCCGCCTCCTCAAGGTTGAATACCGCGCCCTATCCAAGGACTGTATTCCGCTCAGGGCAAAAGCTATTGATTTCCGCGATTTTGAGTAGTGGATCCGCCCGCAATTTATTTTTTTTCAAATGGAGTCAGCAAAGAGGACAAACATGTACCGTATTACGAAGCCAAGCGACGACAAACACATTGCGATTCCGGCGTAAAGGCTTGGATCACTCCACTGCCATACCGCAAAGCCATATAAAAGAAGCGCGCCGATTCCAAGCACTAATAGCGATATCACCAACGCTACTGCTCCGGTCATGCCGGTATAAAATCTATAGAATGACGCCATATATACTTATATTTCATAAAAAACAACACACCGCGCAAAGAAATGCGGACTCAAACGAGCGCGCAAAAAATAGCGAGCAAGAGCCGCGGATTCAAACGAGCGCGCAAAGAATAGCCGGCGAGAGCCGCGGATTCAAACGAGCGCGCAAAGAATAGCCAGCAAGAGCCGCGGGCTCCTTCCGCCGCTTGCGGCCGGCGCAGGACAAGCCGAGAATAGCCAGCAAGAATGTGGACTCCTTCCGCCGCTTGCGGCCGGCGCAGTCTTGCGTAGCAAGACAAGCCAAGACCAGCCGATTTCAAATATTTATTTTTTGTAAGTATATATGTTGAGAGATTGTGAACACATTGTTGAAGTATTAGCTTTACTTGCCGTGCTCTACTACGTTTGTAAGAGACGCGAAAGCTTCAAAGGAGATCCTTATGGATCAGCCGTGCGATACCAATCCTTGCTGGATTCCTCGGCTATGGGCCGCGGAACTAACTATTCTGTTGCTTCCGGCCTTCCTGAAGCTGCCCTCCTCAGTCAGTGATTATGCTCCTTCTTGTAATTATTTTTTTTGTGAATTTTCTAAGGTCATGTATATGATGTCCAGTGAAGAATGCTATGCGATTCTTAAAATCACAGTGCTCGTACTGATCTTGCTTGTGCTCGTTATGGGAGGCTCTGAGGGATATGCCGGATCCGCTAAAGATTTTGCTACCGATATGCCTACCTCCTTGGGAAGCAGCCGTACTGAAAGAGCTGGGTTTTCCAGCGAGGGACCCGTCTACTACCCTATGGCTGACGAGCAATACCTGAACAAGTACCTTTATGGAATGGACCCCGGATCCATGACTTCCGCCGCAGTTGCCGGAGTCCAAGCTCCTATCTTTGGGAGACTGAACCAGGCCGGAAATGCCGCCTACGCCGGACTTGGCGAGAAGGGAATCCACCAGCTGACTAACGATATCCTCGTTGCTAAGAACCTTGGAGCCGGACAATGCGCTTCCGGAACTTGGGTTGGAGACACCACCGCATGCCCCGAAGCTCTTTTGGGATACGCCCCCGGAGCTGAGGCGTTTGAGGCTACCAAGTACAACCCTCACGCTTAGTCATTTTAATTTAAAAAAATAATAGATATATGAATTCAAACACATTGCTCTACATAGTCCTGATACTTGTTGCCGCGTACGCCTTGTATTCCTTTTATTTTGATTGCTCCGCGTACGAGGACTTTGACAACAACTCGTCAGTCCGCAGCGATCCGGCCGGAGATAAGTCGTGGAATAGTCTTCCTACTAAGGATAAAATTAGATATCTTGAGGACAAACAGAATGAAATCATAGATAGCAGTCATATTGAGGAATAATTGAGCACAATATTTATTTTTTTATGGTGGTATATATGGAGAATATAGTCTTAGTCTTAGTTATAATGATCTTCGCGGTGTTGATCTACAAGAAAATGAGAGTACGAAAACCAGCGTGTCGTAAGTACGTTAAGCGCGCTCCTCCACGACCAGTGGTCCGCGATCAGCCGGAATTAAGTGAGTATGACTACCAGGACGTCCTCCACGAAGCCGGACTACAACCTGAGCAATTTCAGTCGCACAACAAATTCGTAGAAGAAACGTTTTCCGATTCGTTGCTTCTTGGAGCATCTAAGGACATTGTGCGCGACGACGTCAACGATATCAATCCAGTACTTGGAATGCGCCGAGCAAACTACAACGTCCATATTGGTGAAGGCGCCCGTCAGGTACCTTCCGAGGATTTGTCGCAGCTACCTAAGGTAAGCGCTCCACGATTCGTTTAGTGCTTGTCCTGCTACGCAGGACGGCGCACCGGCTACGCCGGGGGCTCCGCAATTGCTCTATGTTGTTTGGCTTGAGCAAGATTCAAACTCAGCCTCTTTTTTTTGTCCGATAAAATTGTACGCGTGCCTTTGGCGACCCGAGCCTGATTCCGCGCTTAATCATACTATTCCGCGCCTGTCAGCCGAGGCAGTAGCCTCCGGCGATCTAATTTTACTACGAATTTAACCCGTAAACTCAACCCGCAAACTCAACCTACTCTTCTTTGCGCGCTCACTTTGGCCCGCAAACTCAACCCGCTACTTTAGCTCGCTCTTCTTTGCGCGCTCACTTCAGCCCGCTACTTTAGCTCGCTACTTCAGCTCGCTACTTTAGCTCGCTCTTCTTTGCACGCTCACATCAGCTCGCTACTTCAGCTCGCTCTTCTTTGCACGCTCAACTCAGCCCGCTATATCAGCTCGCTACTTCAGCTCGCTCTTCTTTGCACGCTCAACTCAGCCCGCTATATCAGCACGCTCACATCAGCTCGCTACTTCAGCTCGCTCAATTCATCGTAAGGATTCTAAGATTTCAAAGTCCAATAATCAAAAAAAATATTCAAACCGAGCGCGGAGCTCCCGGCGTAGCCGGTGCGCAGTGCTGCTACGCAGCACAAGCACAAAGCACGTCAGTCTTCACGAGCCTTGTAGGCCGCGCGAATAGCATGTATTTTTTTTTTGGAATACATCAGGCCGCCGAGCTCAACAAAATCGTCAAACATACAGCGGTATAAATTCGGGTCAAGTAGCTCCGGTTGAGCCGTCTCCCGAAGTGCGCTGATTGCTGCGTCTCTCCACTCAATCAGCTCAGCTCTCCAATGTTTGAGCCGCAAATGGACCATGTTAATCCGTACGTCAATATCGCTCTCGTAGTACGCCGGATCATAGTACGCTCTTCTCACGTACTTGTATACGCGGCTATCCGACTTACATTGTTTGAGCACCTTTAGAATGAATAGCCGACCGTAGTCAGCAGGTACACTCTCCGCATCAAATTCCGCAATGATTTCTTTAAAGCAATCGTACTTGTCGTCAAGGAGGTCCAGCATGATCCGAGCAATTGACGGACTATACTCTTCTTTGATCCGGGTGCTGAATTCCTTGTAGCATACCTTTTTTGCTTGCTTGATTTGCTCTACGTCAATTCCTTCAAGTGATTTGCGATACAACTCCAGGTGCTTTTTGGCCTTCTTCCGCCGCTTGCTCCCTATATCCTTTTCATACTCATTCCTATCAAATGCTGACATAGCGTTCAGCTCTTCCTCTGAGCACATAGGCACTTCAAACTCCGACTCCATAGCAATAAAGGCCGCGAATTGTCCATCAAGTCCGCTGGCAAAATATGACTCCAGGTTGATTGGCATTCTGTGCTCCTTCACGAATGATATGTGTTCCATGTATTCTGAGGTGCTCACCTTGGAGTTTGTGCCTTTTATGGTTAAGGGGTCGTACTTCACATAAATGATCTCAAGTTTGTCAGCCGGGTAAATAGTCATACCTTTGTCGCGCATACGGCTCACAAAGTTGTTCATGCTAATATTGCTTTTTCCGGGTGAATACTCTTTGATCAGGACGAAGAGTCCCAGGTCGCGCTCAAAGTCCCATTCAGTATTGTAGATCTCCCGGATAATCATACATACGTTCTCGTATACCGTATAAGTATTGTTAATATCCAAAATGCGGCTCACAAGATCATTGGTCTTCAACGTATGGAGGCCTGAGGTGCCGCGCTTCTTTGACGACAGCCCTTTGATAAACGGCTTAGCCAGGAAGTTGATCTTCTCAATATGCGGCGTCCCCATGTACATTTTCTTGGATATGAAGAAGGCCGGGTAGAGCACCTCCTCGTAGTCCATGGTGAGGAAGCGGGTCCCATTATCCGCCAAAAGGTAATCGTTTACGCGGTCGCGGATCTCCACAACACCTTCTTGCGTTTTGCGGACGCACTCTCGCATGAATTCCTCTTTTGACGACCTTCCGGAGTAGTAGAGCCGGCAGTCTTCCTCAAATAGCGCCGGATCCAGCGTAAAGTAGCATGAATCAGTGTCTCCGTAATAGATCACGCAGCGCTCCTCCCGGCGCAGGTATTCAATAGCATTCCGCAAGTTTTGCCGGCCGTAATGAGTGATCCCGCCGGACACTTGTAGTAAGAATAGCGGAGAAAATGCGCGGCCGGACTCACCATAGAATGTATTCATGAAAACCTTTTGAGCATTTTGAATAGAGTCAACGCTCATCCTTTCAAAGTCAAGCCGGTCTATCTTTGCCTGTACTTCAGGCGGCGGCCCCGGGTACTTCAGCTTGAGCTCTGCGAGCTCGTTTTCTTCTTCCGGGCTGCGTACCTCAAGCTTGCTGAGCTCGGTGATCCGCTTTTGATCGTGCGGCGTCGGCGCGTACTGTAGGCGGATTTGCTCCAGCTGCTTGACAATCGGCTTGAGGACTCCAGTTTGGAGTTGCTTTCTTTTGGTCTTCAGCCTATACAGGATATCCGGAAACAGCCCAAACATGTCATCCTCGGGGTCAAGCTTATTCTCGTGAGCAAGTATGTTGCCCTTGAATGTCTCGTTTCCGTTAATCATGAATTCAACATGGTGGATCTTGCGGCCCTCATATTTTGCGAGGTCGTCGTCCGGGTGAATGATCTTATCAGGCGATATGTTGTAGGCCATCATCAAGGAAGGATATAGACTTGCGAAATCCAAAGCGGTAATCGGCGCATGACAAGTCTCCGCAAGGAACTCACGGACCCAAGCCTTCCGCAATATTGGATACTCCGCCTCAAGGGCTTCAAGACGTGCGAGCGACAGGACGGCCCCATGCTCCGCGACAAAGGCGTAGACCTCTTGGACTTCCGTGTCAGTCATATTGTGCCATTCCGGATACTTAATGCGGCGCTCCTCAACTGACAGCTTAGGCTTGATCAGCTCAGTCCGCGGCTTCACAACGTATCCTCCCGGAAAATGCGACTTCACACGATCTTTGACGATACACGAAAGTAGGAATCCTTTCTTTTTAGCTTCGTAGAGCGTCAAGTTGATTACTCGTTTACCGCCGGCAAAATACACTATACTATGCATAGGCATAAACGATACATCAGCAACGGCGCGCGCATCAAATATTCGGTTACCGCGGACCGCCAGGTCTTGGACACGTTGCGAGTCATAAACGCAGTATTCCGCGAGCAAAGTGTACGCTTTGCGATTCTCCGGCGAGCAGGCGTCTGACTCATGACAGCGCCGGTAGATCTGATTCATCGTTGAAATAGGCATGTCTTTTTTGAGCGGCAACTTCATGAATTTTAGGAGGTTATTCAATGAATGACTCTCCAGGGTCGGCTTCCAACGCATGTACTCAACCATCATATCAATTGGAATACAACCCGGAAACCACATGTTGTAGACCGCGCGAGCCTTACCGGCTTCATATTTGATACTGTGATTCCGGATAAAGCGCTCAACATCCGCGTCTTTCTCAATACCAAAGCCGGAGTGCGCGAGTGCGCGGTGGAACTCGCGGAGCAGCTTATAGGTCCGGGCGCGGCCGGCTACCCACGGCCAATCATACTGACCGTCATTGAACGCAATCATGAAATCCGGCTTCATGCGGCCGGCAATCGCCGCAAACGCCTTGAGGATATCCATCTCGCTCGTACAGCGAATGATCTCAAAGTCCGGGTGCGGCTCGCAGTCATAGTCCGTGATACAAACGCGGAGTAGCGGCTCGGTACTGTGGTGCCAGTGGAAACACATCCCAATCATAAAGATCTTTGAACGCGGATTCTCCACCAATGGAAATGCGCCGTCCTCGTTGAATGTCTCAATATCCCAGGCCAACGTGATCATTGGATCCTTCTGTAGGTGCTCGGGCTCCGGATCCTGAATCTTGTAATTCTCAATGTCCAAGAGCAATACGTTTTCGTCGTAGTACCGGGTCTGCTTATAGTTGATATACTTGGACAGCTCGGCCCACTTGTTAAAACTCAGCTCGTTGTCGCGGCACACCACATTAACGAAATCGCTGGATCCTTGGTCCTCGGCGGTCTCCAACTTGGTCTTCTTGCTGATCACGTTGAGGCACCAATCGCGCTCCTTCGTAGTGTTGAATTCAAGGCGGACGCATGCGTCGCGCGACTTCGTATAATCGCGGTAGTAAAGGAATTTCTTGTACTCCTCCACATACATATTAATTGGTGAAATGTTGAACTTCTTGCGGTCAAACTCGCGGATCTTGTCTTCGGTCCATTTCTCGTATTCATCCAGCGTCATTCCGTCAAGCAATACACCAAGCTTACGAACCAATTCTTCTGGATCGCTACCCTTAGGAACCCAAACGTAGAAGTACGAAAGTACATTCTTGAGGATTGCGGTTGCGCGCGATCCGTCCTCAAGCACACCATACAACACAATCATTGTGTTGGTCAGCCCCTGATAATAAATGTTATCGGCGGAGGCTGAATGCGGCTTGAAGAGGACAGGCTTACCATATCCAATAGCCTTTTGGAGGCGGCCGCTGAGCTCCGCGTCCAGGAAGCTCTTGCGAGTCGGAAGAGTTGCTATCTGCTGACTGAGGCTCATTTTATTTAGTACTATATTCACTTTTTAATGCGGATCGGAGCAACTATTGAAAAAAAATAGTGTGGTCGTATGTGGATCAAGCGGGTCTGAATTCGTCGCTGCCTGATCTGAATACAAGGACGGCGAGTGTGATCAAGATCGTGATCAGCGCTACGAGTACCGCAACAATCCAACCCATGTTGAAGGTTGCTCCTCCAACTACGGCCGGAATGTCAAATGCGGTTTTAACAAATGGCTCTATGTATTCATCTACATCGCCGCGTTTGGCCTCGTTGACGCGGCTAACAAATGCTGCTCGTAATGAGCTGTCAATCTTTGGATCAATAGCGCTTATATGCTTGTGAAGTGAAGCAAATAGTTTGGTGCCTTTTCCCCCATGTAGTACCTCTTGTAATATAACATCTCTCATGAGCTCCTTAGTGAGGTCTGTGTCCGAATTTTTAAATAGCCTACTTTGTAGTTTATATGACTGTAGCTCCTTTGCTGACGGAATGGTAAATGTTTTATTAAAATCATACATAATGAGCGCAAGAGGATAGTGAAATATCTTTGAAGGATATCGTCGCGCGGCTCCGTGGTCCTGGAAGAATTTGCGGAGTTGGTGTGTTCTGGTTATGCGGTCTATGCTCTTGATATCCATTCCGCCCGCAAAGGCCGGATATCTTGTGAATTCGGTCCCGGGCGGATCAGCTGTCAACGCTTGGAGCTTGGCGGAGTAGTTAAGCTGCCTTTCACATACTTTTAAGAATGGATCTTTCGGTCTGGCCTCAAGTAGCGCAAATACTATATCTTTAGGGCTATACTTTGCTGCTATCCTTTCGGCGGATTGGCGTACATTCTGAGGGTCTGCGATAAGAGCGATTACATCCGCGTCGTTTGATATGATATCAATGAATTTCTGACACTGTAAGTGATCCTGCGGTATAGTCTTGTCTATAGAAACATAGTACTCTATACAAAAACGCATGAACTCCATCCAGGCTACTGGACTGTTAAGAATTGGTTTTTCACGAATGGAGCTCCAGTATGCTTGCTTAGCGAGTGAATATTTAGCTATATTGAATTCTTGGTATTTTTCACTTGAGTCATCTTGATCCATAAAGTACCGGGTAGATAAGTTGGTTTGTCTCTTTACTATAGCATCTCTAAAGTTAGTATCCGCTGGTTGCTTGCCGCACTTGATTACATACTCCAGGAGTGCTAAAGATATTTGCGGTGAGTCGTATAGAATAAGGTCTAAAATGGAACTATATTTCTGCAACGTTTTTCCTACAATCAACACCGTATCATAGTACATTTGCTCAATATTGTAGTCGGGGGCGCTAAAATCAGCCTCATTAAAGTCAACGCGCGCTGCTGCTCCAAGAAATTCGCGGACCTGCTTATTATAAGTGTACAAATGAGTATGGTCGTTTTTGAAATCAATCTCATTTGAAAAGCTACTTTGGAAGTCAGTATTAGCAAAGTAGCTTTTGTAGATCAAATCCAGGTTATAAGCATGCGCATTGAGTACTTTCCTGAAGCAATTACCAAAATACCCCAATACATCATCATTAAAGATCAATCGACTGGTCTCCTCAAAGTAGTACCATAAATAGACCAGGATCGTATTTGATTCTATAATTTCTTGAGTCAAGAACTTGCTTGGAACTACCGATAAACTAAGATATCTTCTATCTATATCATCCGGATTTTTGTATGATCCAAGACCAATAAATGGATTCAGTCCTATGTTATTAAAGAAATTAGGATCCCGCATCATTACTTCAATGCTGGCTCTATGTCGCGTGAACCTGGCTGGAAATATTTCTTCAGGAATTGACCCCAATTGAATAGACTTGTAAACTTCAACAAATTCACGAATATGGCTTATGTACGGGTGATCATCCTTACGACCATCCAGGAACTCAATTAGCTTGTCAAACGAGCAGTCTGTAAAGTCCAACTTATTGGCTTCCTCAACTATAGTCCGCATATGGAACGCGTAGATCGCTTTCTGTTTGCGCAAATTCACATAGCTTTTTATGAATTCACAGGCTCCACTGTCGTCTATGCTTTCATATACTCCATCCTGGATCAGCGGTTGAATGTACTTCCAATATGACTTGCTATATGATGGCTGCGTCCGGCACAAGATTCGCGACAGCTCCGAGCTGACCCTTTCTGAAACGTAGTCAGTCAGCTTATTGGACTCCTTTTTTTTGCTCATTAATTTCTTGAACTCCCCTTTTATAGTTGACACACTTTGCGATCTGGCAATCGCGTCAACCGCTCGGATCGCATCCAAAATAATACCAATACCAATATCGTAATCTCCCGGAAATAGCTTTGCAAATTTTGCTTTCCCGCCGCTGCTGAACAGTAAGTCCAAATAAAAATCATATAATGAAGCATTCACAAGATCTTCCTCGCTAAGGTCTGAGTCTACTTTCAACTCTCCAGCTTTGGAGTCAGCGTCTTGGATTATCTGACGACGCACCTTGTCCAAAGCCTCGCCTTCATCGTGGATCTTATCTTTGATCTCCGCAAGCGCGAGCTTTTCTCCTATAATTTCTTGCTTCTCCTCAGGAGTCAGGTCAGGCGCATTTAGCCTATTTTCAATATCAGCAATCTTTTCTTCAAGCGATCGGTTTTCACGTTTGATCTTCTCACGAATATCAACGAGCAATGTGTTTAGCTTTGCGGCATGATCTTCTATCTTTTTTTTCAGCCCCCGAGCCTTCAATAGACCCGCCTCTTCAAGCTTAGGCAATTTGATCAACTCTTCAGCGCTATTCCAAAACTCTTTGAATGCGGCGGTCTCAAGTCTTTTAAGGAATGTGTTGATCCAGCGCGCGTGTTTGACCGCGGAGTCGGGCGGATCCGTAAGAAGCCGCTCAGCCTGCGCGACCATTGTGTCCGCATATCGTATGATCAGTCTCACGTTTTCATACTTGACCGCTTCTTGAAGGGCCGCTTTTAGTGCTTCTGGAGCGGCGGCTCTAAAACTAAGATCTTCCGGATCATTAAGCTCTCCGTAAGTCATTACTTCAACAACTGGATTAATAGTAGGCTGCTCAAGAATGAGCTCATTGTATTTGTCAAGATTCTTTGGATCCTTAGCCTGATCTCGGCAACCACTGATCTGCTCATTCACTTTGCTGACTGCGGCTTTGTAATTTTCAAAGAATTGGACTGTCATAAAATAGTATAGCGGCGATTTTACTCGGAGCAACTTCAAAAAGATATTCCAATCGTATGTATCGGATATTACGGATTCCAAAAGCACTCTCTCTCGGGTGCGCCGTTGTTCAGCTCGGGCCGCATCTTTTTCAGCAATTCTTTCAACTCGGGCCTCTTCTTTTGCTTCTTTATCTGAGCTAAACAATGTGATTTCAGCCGGAATGTACGCCAAATTTCCAATGTTGTTCAGCTGCTTTTCAACGTCAAAGCGGTCCTGCTCGCTCTTCCGCGCCTGCGCAAGCTTAGTTCCAACGACGTCCGCGGTAAACTTTTCGTCTTTAGATTCAGGTTCTGCTACGCGCGTAAGAGCCTTTGCCAAAAGCTCTTTCAACTCATCAATTAGAGGCTTAGCTTCAACCATGCTGAGGGTAGTCCGGTTGTCCTTTAAGTATTGTAGTTTGTCCTCAATAAGCCGCGCCATTGCCGGGCCAATCAAATCGCGGATCTCAAGGAACTGCTCCTCCAAGGAAACCAATATGGACACATTAAGCTGATCGCCTTCCATGTATACTTATCTAAATAAGAAATCCGCGTATAACTCGGCGTCAACCGCGATTGAGCTAATGAGCTCTCTCTCCGGAGGCGACTTTGCGTAATTTATGTTTGGACCCATAGTAGCATATCTGTATTTATTGGTGATTGCCTGTAGACGCTCCTCTATGTCTGATAGGATCTGCTTAGCGCTTATAATGTCTTCCACTCTCTCGTACGCCGTCATAAGTCTCTGGATCTGAGCAAGGCGGCCGGCTCCAATGTGGTGTTTATTGACGTCAATATAGTTCTTAGCGCTAAGAAAACGCTCCCGTAGCGCGTCCATTTATATACCCTAATTTATATAAAAAATGAATTAAAAATATTCAGTATAATAAGATGGATATGCTCATTGTCCCCGCACGGATCAGGACAATTGCGTACAATATCCGTAGTGACGCTGACAACCTTGCTGAATCGGCTGTTGAAGTTACCAACTCTGAGCTGTTCAAACTCAACAGGGTTGTTCCGGAAGGAGTCTATGACGCTCACCTCGGTACTACGGATTTTGATTATCTATGTACTACCTGCCTGAATGAAAAGGGTGTGTGTCCCGGGCACCCCGGGCATATCAAGCTCAACTACCCGGTGAAGGATCCGCATATGCGCGCTGACTTGCTCAAGTGGCTCCGCGTGATCTGTCATAGTTGCGGCAACTGCGCGGTAGCTGAAATTCCAAAGGTCAAGAAACCAATGGAAGAAATTTTGAAGAAGGTCAAGCGCATCAAAAATTGTCAGTGGTGCGGCTTTGTGATTTCCAAGGTGGACGTAGAAAAGCATGCGGCCTATCAGTTCAATATCGTCAAGCAGCTTGATAAGCGGGTTGAAGTAGTTGAATTGGACAACTACAGGATCCGCGACATTCTTGCGCGCGTCACTGACGAGACCGCAGCCCGGCTTGGTAAGAAGTACCATCCGTCAAAGCTGATCCGCACGATCGTGATCGTATCACCAACGACAACCCGGCCTGACATGAAGAAGGTCGGTACCGGTAAGTCCAGCATGAATGACACTACCGCGCTATACAAGCATCTTGTCAACACCAACAACGACATTCAGCCGGACGAAGAATATAGCGTTGACAAGGCTAACAAGCTCCATTCATTAGAGCTTTGCTACGACAACCTACTCAAAGGTAGCAGCACCGGAAATGACCAGCAAAAGCTCGTCACCAATAACGCAAAGCAGCCTACCGGCATTGGCCGCCGCCTATCAGGTAAAGACGGGCATGTCCGCAAGTTTCTTCTTGGCAAGAGGACCACGTGGATTGTTAGATCAGTCATCACTACCGATCCGCGAATCCGCATTAATGAGGTTGGTGTACCTATTGCGATTGCGTCCCGTATTCAAATCCGCGAGACCGTAGCCGCATTCAACTACGATCGCCTCAATACGTACTTCAAGAATGGACGCGCTGTGTTTCCGGGGGCAACTCATATTATTATGGCGGATCGCAAAAAAAAGGTGTCCATCCTCCGCATCCCTAAAGATTACCACCTCAAGATTGGAGACGTAATCTTTCACGATTTGGTAGACGGCACTCCGGTCATCATGAATCGTCAGCCGTCGCTGTCGCTCAGCTCGGCCGGCACACACCGCGTCAAAATCGTCCAAACTGGACTAACTCTTCGGCTCAATGTATCGGTGTGTAATGCGTACAACGCGGACTTTGACGGTGATCAAATGCACATGATCGTGTTCCAGGATATCCAGACGCGCATTGAGGTATCACGAATGGCTGACGTAAGTAGTCATATGATATCATTTCAGACAGCGGCGCCTATCTTTGGCAATTATTACGATTCGCTCATTGGAATCGCTCTTTTGACGCGCTCCAACATGCGGATCGCCCGGAAGCAAGCAATGGCTATGTTCGCTGGTGTTATTCTACCAAAAGGAGTCCGCTTTGACAAAAAGGAGTATACCGGTCGCGAGATCTTTTCAATGATCTTACCGGACATCAACTATCCGGCGAAGAAGGCCGCGTTTTGGAATAAACCTTATGAAGTATTCCTGAAGTACGACCCCCGCGACATTGAGGTCAAGATCAGCCGCGGCAAGCTTGAGTCCGGCATCGTTGATAAGTCAACCGCCGGGCAAGGTCAAAGCGGATCCATCTATCATATCATTCATAATGATTATGGTAAGGACGCCGCGCTGACCGCGATCTATAACGCGCATCAGCTGGCTAACAACTTCTTGTACTATGCTGGATTCACCTCCGGTATCGCGGATATCACGATATCAAAAGAGGCAATCGCTCGTATTGACGACAAGATTCGCAAGAATATAGCGGACTCCATGTCCGTCAGCAACAAGCTGAATACCGGAGAGCTGATCGTACCGCGCGGCAGCGAAATCCGCGAATACTATGAGGGCGAGCAACTGGCGGTTCTTGATCCTGGTGACGACTTCATTCACCCTGTTCTTGAGTCCATTGACTTCTTCACTAATGGGCTCGCAATGCTGATCTTCTTCAAGTCAAAGGGCAAGCTTCCTAACTTCATAAGTATCAACGCGGCTATCGGATCGCAGGTTGTTGGCGGGCGGCGGCCGCCTACTAAGTTGGCCGGCCGCACTGCGCCCTATTTCTACAGGTACGAGGACGATCCAGTTTCCTCAGGCTACGTTATTGACTCTTGGAGAAAAGGTATTCGTTTGGTATGCTACATATTTTCATGTATGGAGTCAAAGCAAGGGCTGATCAACAATGCTATGTCTACCGGAATCGCGGGTTCCATGATGAGGCACATGGTCAAAAACATGGACTCCATTATCTTGGATAACTGTCGCAAATCTATGAAAAACCTCAACGTTATTCAGGTACTCTATGCGGACACCGGGGTTGATCCGCGCCGCACTGAAAAGGTAAAGCTACCAACTATAAAGATTTCAGACAAGGACATGAGCGCGTATCATATGAAGACCGCCGCATTCAAAAAGCAATTCCATACTCCTGGAGTTCAGAAGCTACTTGATGAAGAGTATGAAGCACTGCTGGAGGATCGCCGCAAATATCGCGAAATATTTATTGAGCAAGAGATGTTCACCATGGGGAAGTCGCTGTTTGATAACATGATTAGCTCGCCGGTTAATCCATTCCGTATCATTGAGGACATGCTTTACCGCCACCCGGAGCTCGCAACCGGCTCGCTCAACCCGGAGCGGACAATCGTATTGATCCGCGAGGCGATCCGCGACCTCGGCTATGTTTACTACAATGATCAGTATAAACAGCAAAAGCGCGCTATTCCGGAGTTTGTCAAAAAGGCGCTTACTCTTGTAGAGATTGCTATTCGGTCGTATCTTAACACATACTACCTCACAAAGGTTGGAGTCAGCGACGCGATGCTTGACATAATCTTGGACAAAATTCGGGCCACTATGAAGAAGTCGCTTATTGACAGCGGAACCGCAATTGGTATCGTCGCGTCGCTTGCTCTTGGAGAGCCGGTTACTCAATTCGTCCTTGAATCTAAGAACAAATCCGGAGGACAGACCAGGACTGAGACGTCGCCAATTGTCCGCATGAAGGAGATATACAGCGCCCGGACGACCTCGCAAATGAAGAATCCGTCTATGCTCATTCGGGTCCGCGAGGAGTTTGAGCTTGACCGGGCCAGAGTACAGCAGATTGCGTCTTATATCAAGATGATGAACTTTGAGACTTTTACTACAATGGAGCAGATCTTTGAGGAGAAGTTTGGAGAGCCGGTCTATCCGGCTTATCAGAACGAGCGAAAATGGATTGACGAATATTTGAAGTACAATGAGAAGCCGCCTACTAACCTTGTTAGGTGGTGTATCCGCTACGAGCTGTCGCGAGACACTCTATTCGTCAACTCTATCAAGTTGGAAAAGATTATGTTTGAATTGAATTTACAGTTTCCGGAGATCTATTTCGTACATACTCCTGAGACCGCTCAAAAGATTGTCATCCGGGCATATATGAAGCCGTCCTTATTCAAGGACGTGAGCCCGTCGCTCAAGAAGGTGAGCGAGGTCATGAAAAAGATCAATTACTGCATAGTCAGAGGAATTGATCACCTGATCAATGCGGAAGTCAGCGACATGATCAAAACTTATACTGACGAGACCGGCGCCATTGCGAGCAAAAAAATATTTGTGATCCGTACGGTGGGGTCCAACCTCGCAAAGATTCTTGAGAATCCGTACATTGATCCATACTGTACTCAGACTAACTCTATTCTTGAATTTGAGAAGATCATGGGCATTGACGCGGCCCGAAACAAGATCATTGCGGAGCTTATGGGTATGATTGACGGATCATTATATGCTAATTGTGCGCTCGTTGCTGACGAAATGACATTTTCCGGCTCAATCACAGGCATTCAGAAATCCGGTCTTGCGGTCCGCGAAAAGGAGAACATCCCGCTGCGGATCAGCTTTCAGTCGCCGCTTGAGGTTATCAAGGTAGCCGCCTTAGAGAACATCCATACTAAGCTGTCCGGCATCAGCGGACCATTTATTGTAGGTCAACCAAGTGAGGTAGGTACTACTTATAATAAGCTCATTATGAACAAAAAATTCATCAAGGAGACGCGCGCATTCCGTGAAGAAAACATTGAAGAGTTGATTTAGGCTAACGACATTATGAAGTCGTCCAATGAGACGAGTGAGTTAGCTTCGTTATTTTTTTTGTAGATCCGGCAGGCGGCTAACTTTCTATATACATCCAACCATAAAGCCCGCTCGCGTGAGCCTGCTTTGGTAGAAGATATGATTTTGTAATAGAGGTTTTTATGAGACATAAGTATACTTACGTAGCAAAATTCATTTTTAATGGTATATGGTGTCTTTTGACGAGTTTCTTATAGAATTGAAGATCAATCCAAAAGATTACAATTTAAAAAAGGGTGAGTACCATAGCGTCGCCTCATTGAAGCAATTCGCCTCATTTCGCGGGAAGCGGCGGCTATACTTGGATCTACTCGTATATGGATTCATTGGGCGCGACGCGCCGATTGTGAAAAATGATATTGAAGCATACAAGATTATCAAAAAAGAGAATCCGCAGCGGCATGCTGAGGGTAATTACATATATGAAATCAATGCTCAAATCTTACACCATTACGTACGAAGATATGGCGGCGGGCCTATCAAAAGCTTCCTTGACTTGGGCTGCGGCGTATGTAAGACTACTGCTGAGCTGGCTAAGCTGCTTGAAATCCGGGGTTGCGGATCCGACATACCCGAGTCGTTTGAATCCGGCTGGAGTGAAAAGCGCCCCGAATCAATAGATTTTAAACTTATTACTCCAAAGAATCCACTTGGACATACCGGCAAATGGGATTTGATTACGGCGCTTATGGTCCTACACCACATTCCTGAAGTTGACAAGACAGTAGCGGCGATTGCGGCCTCGTTGCGGCCCGGCGGACTGCTTATTCTAAAAGAGCACGATTGCTTTACGCATTCAGAAGAAATGCTGGTAGATATTGAGCATTGTATGTATATTGTACAGAATAATGACGACTGGCAAGACCGGATCAAAACTCAGTATATCAAATGTCGCAACTGGATTGAATGGGCCTACCTAATGCGACAACATGGATTGGAGCTTGTACATTATGGTCCATGGGGGTATATATCGCATTCATATGGGAATACCCGGAAGAGCATTCTTGTATTCAAAAAATGAATAAATGTACGTAGAAAATGATTCACGAGGAGACGCTTGCGCTTATGATATTACCGTTTGCTGAAAAGAACATGTACATTATTTTAGCGAGTGTGTCTAAAACTTGGAAAAATGTATTGGATAAGCTCAAATACAATAAGCGAACTACTTTACGAAATGTAGTATATTCAGTTGATTTACTCCAATGGGCGCGTGCAAATGGATGTCCTTGGAATAAGTGGACTTGTTTGAATGCTGCTTATAGAGGACAACTTAAAGTACTCCAATGGGCGCGTGCAAATGGATGTCCTTGGGATGTGTGGACTTGTGCAAATGCTGCTGATAGAGGACACCTCCACATACTCCAATGGGCATTTGCAAATGGTTGTCCTTGTAATGAGATAATTTGTGCGAATGCTGCTGGTAGAGGACACCTCCACATACTCCAATGGGCGCGTGCAAATGGTTGTGCTTGGGATGAGATCACTTGTGTATATGCTGTTTGTGGAGGACACCTCCATGTACTCCAATGGGCGCGAGCAAATGGTTGTCCTTGGAATGAATTGACTTGCGTTTATGCTGCTTATAAAGGATACCTCCACATACTCCAATGGGCGCGAGCTAATGGATGTCCTTGGAATGAGCGCACATGTACGGAAGCTGCATGTGCAGGAAATATTGAAACGCTCCAATGGGCGCGAGCTAACGGATGTCCTTGGAATGAGGATACTTGTACATTTGCTGCTTATAGTGGACACCTCCATGTACTTCAATGGGCGCGAGCTAACGGATGTCCTTGGGATAAGAATACTTGCTCTTATGCTGCTCAAAAAGGACACCTCCATGTACTCCAATGGGCGCGAGCTAACGGATG
>JACCDP010286035.1_pt1 | contig 31734 bp, 21 predicted proteins | sample 7445841 | NCBI WGS metagenome assembly JACCDP01 (sample SAMN15323441, study PRJNA562643) | freshwater metagenome | isolation source: river surface water | place: USA:Blue River Watershed | collected 2017-08-17 | reverse complement strand
GCAGCGCCTCGGGGACGGCGACGACATCGTCCCACTCCGGATTGGAAGCGTCTACGATGACCAGTTCGTTCGAGCGGAAGCTCTCCGAATAGTCTTTCGTCTGGCCTTCATCGAGGCGCATCTGGAAATCCTGCTGCAGCAGCCCGGCGAGAAGTTCGCCGATGAGCAGCAGGATGAGGCCGGCGTGCGTCAGGAAGATGCCGGACTTTCGCCACGTGAAGCGGAATCGCTGCGTGTGGGCGGCGAGAAGGTTGATGAGCAGGAGTCCGCCGAGAAAGTAGCCGCCCGGGAAGATGGGGACTGGGATGTCGGTGCCGGGAAGGCGACCCAGCACGAAGAAGGTGCGGAAGAACTCCTCTTGGACTCCCCAGACGCCGAGGCGCACTTGCGCCAGGGTGGCCCAGAAGACGAGGATGATCGAAAGCGCGAGCAGCGCGATCGTCAGCTTCAGGGAGACGAAGAAATCGAGAAATGAGCGGCGAAGGTCGGACATGATCAGGGGGTGCGAACGGTCTTCATGTACTCCACGAACGCCGGCTTCTCCGCCGCCACGACGGCATCGGGGCCGGTGAGCTTGAAGAACCAGGTTGAACCCGCGAAGGGCACGATGCCGCCGAGGATGCGTTGGCCGTTCGACCCGAGAATGTCGATGACGGCGATGTCGAGGGAGTTGGCCCGGAAGCGGTTGATCGATGACGCGAGTTCGGCGGAACCGATCGGGCCGAGGCCGACCTGACCACGCCAGCGATTCACGTTGGCCAAGTCGCCGCCGACATCGCCTGGGAATGCGGTGATCGCGAGCTCGGCTTCGCCGCCGGCTCCCTTGATCGCATAGGTGCCTTTGCGCATCGCGCTGCCGGCCTTGGCCGTCCAGTTCGCCGGTGCGGTCCATTGCAGTCCCTGGCCCGAGGCGGTGGCGACGGCGGTGTTAGCCATCGCGGCGCGATCGGCGGCCACGACCGTGGTGGCGGGTGCGGCAGTCGGTGCCGCGGGCGCCGCGGGTGCGGGAGCGGCGGGCGCTGGGGCTGGCGTCGTCGCCGCCGTCGTGGCCGTGGGGGTGGCAGCCGGGTCCTTCTTGACGCGGTAAGTCTCAATCTTCGGATCGCTGCACCCGGAGCCGGCGAGGCACAGGAGCAACGCAGTCGAGGCGGGAAGGAGTCGCTTCATGATCGTTCCAAGGCAACGCAGGCCGGGCAAAACTCAACTCTAACCGGACGTTTGCAGATGCAGCCCTTGGGTCTGTAAAGGTGACTACTGGGCTTGAGCCCAACCGGGGAGGCGGGGCAGTCTGGTGGCATGCGTTGCCGGCCCCTCGGAGATTCTGCCCTTGTGGTGGAACTGGCGGCGTCGGCCGACGTGGCCGCCGTTCGCCGGATTCAGGCCCTGCATGCCCGGATGCGGACAGCGCCTCTGGACGGAGTGCTGGAATGCATTCCGGCGTTTGTAACCCTGACGGTCTACTTTGATCCTTTGCGCCTGGCGGGCGATGAGGGGCGGGTTCGGATCGAGGAATGGATCGCGGCCTGCCTTGCGCAAGCCTCCGAGGTGGCGTCGGCTGAGGCGGCCTTGCCGCGCGAAGTGGTGCTCAAGGTGCGCTACGGTGGGGATGCGGGGCCGGACTTGCCGGCGGTGGCGGCCGCCTTGGGGCGATCGGAAGAGGACGTGGTCGCGCTCCATTCCGGTGCGGCTTACGTCGTGGGGGCGGTCGGATTCTCGCCGGGCTTTCCCTACTTGCTGGGCTTGCCGAAGGAGCTGCATCTGCCGCGGCGGTCGACGCCTCGGCCGCGCGTGCCGGCGGGCAGTGTCGCGATCGCCGCCGGCCAAGCCGGGGTCTACCCGCAGGCGACTCCGGGCGGCTGGCACCTGATTGGGCGGACGCAGGCGGAGCTTTTCTCGTTGGAGCGAGATCCTCCCGCGTTGCTGGCCGTCGGTGATCGAGTGCGCTTCGTGCGGGAAACGGAGAGGGCGCCATGATCGAAGTGCTCGCGGCGGGAGCATTCACGTCCGTGCAGGATCTCGGACGTCCGGGCTGGGCGGCGCAGGGCGTTCCTCCTGGCGGTGCGGCAGATCCCTTTGCGCTACGGGTGCTGAACACCCTGCTGGGCAATGCCGAGTCGGCTCCGGGTCTGGAGTGCACGCTGCGCGGGCCGGTGTTGCGCGTTGCGGAAGACACGGTCATCGCACTGGGCGGCGCGGCCGTGGTGGGTTGGCCTTCGTTGCGCCGGGTCGTGGTGGCGGCGGGACAGGTGATCGACCTCTCGACCTTCTCGGGCGGGGCCAGGGTCTATGTCGCGTTTGCCGGTGGCCTGAAGGTGCCGCGCGTGCTCGGTAGCGCGGCGATGCTTCCCCGCTCGGGTTGGCCCGGGCTGGGCGGGCGGATCTTGCAGGTGGGCGACAGCTTGGAATGCGGCAGTGCGAGCATCGATCTGCGGCGGGGCTGGGCGGGGCGCGCGTGGAGCGTGGCGCCGACCCTGCTGCCGGCGAACCTGCCGGAGGGTGCGCTGAGGAGCTTGCGCGCTCTTGATGGACCGCAGGCGGAGTGGTTCAGCGCAGGGTGTGGTGAGGCCTTTTTTGCGACGGATTTCTGCGTGAGTGCGCGTTCTGACCGAATGGGCGTACGGCTCGAGGGCTCGGCGGTGCGCTTGCCGGCGCCCCGGGAGCTCATCTCCGAGGGAGTCGCGTTCGGTTCGGTGCAGGTGCCGCCGGACGGGCAGCCGATCGTGCTGCTCGCGGATCGGCCTACGTTGGGCGGCTACCCGAAGATCGCTCAGGTCATCACGGCGGACCGCGGGATCGTGGCGCAGGCGCGCCCCGGTGATCGGGTTCGCTTCGTGCGGGTGACGCTCGCCGAGGCGCACGCGGCGTTACGACGACAAGAGGCGGCGTTGGTGCAACTGCGACACGGCGTGGCCCTCGCGACGAAAGGATCCGGATGATCGTCGATCTGAATTGTGACCTTGGAGAAGGGGGGCCGGCGGATGCCGAGCTCATGGCGGGTTGCACGTCCGTGAATCTGGCCGCCGGTGGCCATGCCGGTGGTGGACGTTTGCTCGAGGAGGCGGTGGCGCGCGCGCGCGTGGCGGGCGTGGCGATCGGGGCGCATCCCGGCTATGAGGATCGGGCCAATTTCGGACGCGTGGACTTGCCGCTCGCCCCTGGCGACATTGCCGCCTCCGTGCGTTGGCAGGTGGAAGCGGTGCGGGCCCTGGCCCCGCTCCGTCACGTCAAGCCCCATGGCGCGCTCTACAATCGCGCGGCGCGGGACCCGGAGGCGGCGCGGGCGATCGCTGAGGCGGTGGCGGCGGTCGATCCCGCGCTGCGCCTCTTCGGTTTGGCGGGGGGAGCCCAAGAGGCGGCAGCCAAGGCCTGCGGACTTTCCTTTGTGGCGGAGGGCTTCGTGGATCGCGGTTATGAAGCGGACGGGCGGCTTACGCCGCGCGGACGTCCCGGCGCGCTGCTGGAGAGCGTCGATGCCGCAGTAGGCCAGGCACTGCGCCTTGTGCGGGAAGGCGTGAGGTCCGGTGTGGTCCCGGGAGCGACTCCGGTGCGCGTGGCGACCCTGTGCGTGCATGGTGACGGCGTGGCGGCCGCAGCGCTGCTGCGGGCGGTGCGCGCGGCCTTGCTCGATGCGGGGGTCCGTCTCGCGGCGCCGTGACGGAAGCGGGGAAAGGGATCGCGCGGCCGAGATCAGGTCGCCAACGTGACGCTGCGATGAAGGATCATCCTCGTGTGCTTTTGACCGGCTTCGAGCCCTTTGCCGGTGACACAATCAACCCCTCCGCGCGGATCGTTGAGGCCTTGGCGGGAGCGGACGTTGCCGGTGCGAGGATTGAAGGACGAGTCCTGCCCTGCGTGTTTGGACAGGCGATCGTTGCGGCGATCCGCGCGATCGAGCAGACCTCGCCGGTGCTGGTGTTGGCCCTTGGCCAGGCGGGTGGGCGGACGGGAATCACGGTCGAGCGCGTGGCCATCAACGTCGACGATGCGCGCATCCCCGACAACGCGGGCGTGCAGCCCATCGATCAGCCGATCGTGGCGGATGGGCCGGCGGCGTACTTCAGCACGCTCCCGATCAAGGCCATGGTGGCCGCCTTGCGGGAGCGGGAGATCGCGGCATCGGTTTCGCAGACGGCGGGGACGTTCGTCTGCAATCATGTCTTCTACGGAGTGCGGCATCACCTCGCCGACCGTCCGGACGTGCGGGCCGGATTCGTGCACGTCCCGTGGCTTCCGGAGCAGGCGGCCGCGCGGCCCGGTGAGCCCAGCCTGCCGCTGGCGGTGCAAGTGGAGGCCGTGCGGATGCTGATCGCCGTCGCGCTTACCGCGGACGAGCGCCGGTTGGTGGGAGGGACCGAGCACTGAGCCCAGTGCGGCGCGGTGTCTCCGTCGCGAGCGCGACGAACGCCGCGAGTGCGGGATCGAGTGACTCGGTTTGCTTCCAGCCCACCACGAGTCGACTCTCTGGGGCCGGGCCGGAGAGGGGACGGAACGTCACTTCTCCGGGCAACGTGCGAGCTTCGGATGGGCACATGAACGTGGCCCCGAGACCGGCGCGCACGAGGCCCACGGCGTTGGCGCGCGGCCAGACCTCCTCGGCGATCCTCGGCGTCACGCCCGCCTGAGCGAATGCCGCGAGGGTGCGATCGTAGAATCCGGGATTATGGACTCGCGGGAAGAGAACAAACGGCGTCGCAGCGAGGTCCCGCAGCCGTAGCTCGCGGCGCCGGGCGAGGGGATGTTCGGCGGGCAGGAGGACACCGTTTCGCTCCCGCAGGAGGAGGTGAGTGGCGACACCCGGCGTCATGGCGTCGGGATGGAAAAAGCCACAGCCCAGATCACCGGCGGCGAGGTCGGCGAGCTGGGCGGAGGTGGGCGATTCGTTGAGTTCGAGCCGGATCCCGGGGTGGCGTCGATGGAACTCCCGGAGGATGGCGGGCAGGACCGTAGCCATCGCGAGACCCGTGAAGGCGATGCGCACGAGTCCCCGTTCTCCCGCAGCGGCGGCGCGGGCCTCATCGGAGAGTGACGCAAGAGAGCGGAGCACCGGTTCGAGTTGTCGCAGCAGTGCCGCGCCGGCCGGGGTCAGTTTCACTTCGCGCCTCGTCCGGGCAAACAGCCGGACACCGAGGGATTGTTCCAGCTGAGCGATCGCCCGGCTGAGGGCGGGCTGGGCCACCGCGAGCGTCTCGGCGGCCCTTCGAAAGTGCAGCTGGCGCGCCACCTCGCGGAAGTAGGCGAGATGCCGGAGGGTAAAGGGAAATTGATACTCCACAGGCATCACAGAAAGCCAAACAAGTATTTCCTGTTACCACAACCTTCTGCTACAATTTCCTTCGCCCCGGAGCCTGCTCCGGGCATTATCTACCTTCCCACCATGCCGAAATCGCTTTTCCAGAAAGTCTGGGACGCCCATGCGGTCCGGACGCTGGCCAACGGCCAGACCCAGCTCCTCATCGGGACGCACCTCATCCACGAGGTCACCAGCCCGCAGGCCTTCGGAATGCTCCGCGACCTTTCGCTCAAGGTTGCGATGCCGCACCGGACCTTTGCCACGGTCGACCACATCGTCCCGACCGACCAGTTCGCCGAGCCGTTCGCCGATCCGCTGGCGGACGCGATGATCAAGGAACTGCGCCGGAACTGTGCGGAGTTCGGCATCACCTTCTTCGACCGCTCGACCGGCAAGCAAGGCATCGTGCACATCGTCGGACCGGAGCAGGGCATCACCCAGCCCGGCACGACGATCGCCTGCGGCGACTCCCATACGTCGACCCACGGCGCGTTCGGGGCGATCGCCTTCGGCATCGGCACGACGCAGATCCGTGACGTGCTTGCGACCCAGACGATGGCCCTTGGCCGGCTCAAGGTCCGCCGCATCAACGTCAACGGTCGCCTCCGGCCCGGCGTCTACGCGAAGGACGTGATCCTCCACATCATCCGCATCCTCGGGGTGAATGGCGGCACGGGCTACGCCTACGAGTACGGTGGCGAGGTCTTCGACCGCTTCACGATGGAAGAGCGCATGACGGTGTGCAACATGTCCATCGAGGGCGGCGCGCGCGCCGGCTACGTCAATCCGGACGAGACCACCTACGCCTACCTGAAGGGTCGGCCGTATTCGCCGAAGGGCGCCCAATGGGACGCCGCGGTGGCGCACTGGCGCAGCTTCGCGAGCGATCCGGGATGCTCCTACGACGATGTGGTCACGATCGACGCCGCGGACATCGCGCCAACGGTCACGTGGGGCATCAATCCCGGCCAAGGCATTTCCATCAACGAGCGCGTCCCGGATCCCCAGACGGTTTCGGGCGACGAGCGGACCTCCGTGGAGGAGGCGCTGGCCTACATGAAGCTGCAGCCGGGAGCGCCGATCAAGGGCACCCGGATCGACGTCGCGTTCATGGGCTCCTGCACCAATGGGCGCCTGAGTGACTTCCAAGAGGTCGCGCGTTTCCTCAAGGGACGCAAGGTCGCTCCGGGCGTGAAGGCGATCGCCGTCCCCGGGTCGCAGGGCGTCGGCGTCCTCTGCGCCGAGCTCGGCATCGACCGCGTGTTCCGCGACGCTGGCTTCGAGTGGCGTGAGGCGGGTTGCTCGATGTGTTTGGCGATGAACCCAGACAAGCTGGTGGGCGATCAGCTCTGTGCGAGCTCGTCGAATCGCAACTTCAAGGGCCGCCAGGGCTCTCCGACCGGCCGCACGATCCTCATGAGCCCGCTCATGGTCGCGGCGGCAGCGGTCACCGGCACAGTGGCGGACGCCCGCGAGGTCTTCGCCGTCGCCGACCGCTAAGCGAACGTACCTCTCCGCGCGCCGTTCCCCTACTGCCTCGTTCTTCCTCCTTTCCCGACTCTTTCTCTCGCCATGGCTCTCGCCAAGATCACCTCTGTTTCCGGTCGTGCCGTTTACGTGCCCGGCAATGACATCGACACTGACCGCATCATCCCCGCGCGCTTCATGAAGTGCGTGACCTTCGATGGCCTCGGGGAATTTCTCTTCTACGACGTCCGCAAGAACGCCGATGGCTCCGACAAGGCGCATCCCTTGAATGAGGCGCGCTTCAAGGGGGCCACGATCCTCCTGTCCGGGCTGAACTTCGGCTGCGGCTCCTCCCGCGAGCATGCTCCCCAAGCGATCCAAAAGTACGGCTTCCGGGCCGTGGTCGCAGAGGGCTTCGCGGAGATCTTCTTCGGCAACTGCACCACGCTCGGCATTCCCTGCATGGTGGCGAAGCGCGAGGACATTGCGCGGATCGCCGAGGCGGTGAACGCGAACCCGCAGCTGGAGGTCACTCTCGACCTCGATGCCCGGGAGATCCGGTTCGGCGGGCAGGTAGTCAAGGCCACCCTCCGCGAGACCGACCGCGATGCGCTGGTCAACGGTCGCTGGGATGCCATCGGAGAGCTGCTGGACGGTCGTTCGGCCATCCAAGCCACCGCCGCGAAACTCCCGTACCTCGCCGCCTAAGCGGCTCGATCGTGCCGCGTCGCCCCGGGTGAACCCCGCATGCCGGGGGCGATTTTCGCCGTTTGGTGAGATTTTCTGAACCTTTTCCCCGCCCGGACGTCTCCACAGCATCACCGGTATGTTCCTCGCCCTCATCGATATCTTCAAGGGAGCCGACTTTCTCATCTATCCGCTCGGGCTCTGCTCGGTGGTGATGGTGTTCATCCTCGGCGAGCGTTCCTACGCCCTGCGCAAGGCGGCGGTCATGCCGCAGGACCTCGTGGATGCCGTGGTGGACGGAAAGCCGATCACCGGTGGCCAGCACTCGGTGCTGGCGCGCATCATCGCATTCGCCGAGCGGCATCCCGGTGACGCCGGGGCCGTGAAAGCCTTTGCGCGTCTCGAGCTCAATCGTATGGAGCGTGGACTTCCGTACCTCGATATCATCTATGCGGCGGCGCCGCTGATCGGATTGACGGGCACGGTGTGGTCGCTGCTCCGAGTGTTCTCGGCGATCTCCGGAGAGACCGGTCTGCCTGATCCGGTGCAGTTCACGTCGGGTGTGGCGCTGGCGCTGTCGGCGACCCTGCTCGGTCTGACCATCGCGATTCCGGCTCTGGTCGGCGGTGGCTACCTCCAGCGCCGCGTGGAGTCGTTTGCGGCGCAGCTCGACGTCTTGCTCGAGCGCATCATTGCCCGCACCGCGCCGGCCGCCACCAACGGCTAACCGCTGCGTAAAGCCAGCGGATCACCTCCCTCGACCTTCCTTCTTTGTCATGAGCGGACTCTACCAGCGGCGCCGCAAGCGGGCGGAGATGAATCTCCTCCCGTTGATCGACGTGTTGGTGATGCTGATCTTCTTCTCGTTCGTGACGATGCAGTTCCGCTCGGCATCGACCCTCAACATCAGCGTGCCGAAGGTGGAGACGGCGGGTAAGAACGAGTTTTCCGGCAAGATCACCATCGGTGTCGACAAGGATGGGTCACTCTCCTTCAACGGTCGGCCCGTGACGTCCGAGCAACTCCTCCCGTTGCTGGAGGAGGTGAAGAAGGCCAACAAGGACACGCCGGTCCTGGTGCGTGCCGATGAGGTGACTCAATTCAAGAAAGTCACCGAGGTGTGGGATACCTGCCGCAAGCTTGGCCTGAGCAAGGTTGTCATGCAGGTGCGGCAGTAGCGGGTTAGCTCGGTTGGTCAGCCCCGTGGAGCGGCCTCCGGCGAGCCTGGGCCGCAGAGGGCGTCGGCGGCACCGGGGGTGTCAGCGATCGGATCCGCTTTACCTGAGGCGATGTTGCCTTCAAACGGGTGGTCATGAGCACTGCGCAGCGAACCGCCGTGATTGTGGGCGCCGGCGTGACCGGATTGAGCACCGCGTATCAGTTGGCCCGGATGGGCTACGGTCGGGTGATCGTGTTCGACAAGGATGGGATCGGCGCCGGATCGAGCCGTCGGGCCGCAGGTATCACTACCGGGCTGCTGTGGTCGGAGACGGGCATTCGCGCGCGTCAGGTTGCCACACGTCTGTTTCGGGAGCTTTCCCGAGACCTGCCGGGCTACGTCTTTCACAACGAGCATGGCTGCCTGAATCTCTTCGATGAGCGACTGTGGCCGGCACGGGAGCGGCTCCTTCCGGTCTATGATCGCCTCCTCGCGCCCTATCAGGTGCTCGGTCCGGAGGAGATCCAGCGACGTTGGCCGGCCTTGCGGGTGCCGAAGGGTTTTCTCGGCCTGCACGATCCGTTAGGCGGATACAGTGAGCCGACCGAGTACCTGGCCGGACTGCGGCAGCGATTGCTCGACCTGGGGGTGGAGCTCCGCGAGCGTGAGACCGTTTCCGGGCTGGAATTGCGCGGCGATCGGATCGTCGGCGTGCGCACCGCCTCCGGCGTGGTGGCGGCGGATGCCGTGGTGGCGGCGACCTATGCGTGGACGCTTCCGTTCCTGGCCTCGGCTGGAATCACGCTCCCAGCCAAGACGTTCGTTCATCAGCGCTACGTCTCCGAGCCGCTGGCGGTGCCGCCGCCGCTGCCGCCCGTGAACGCGGATCCTTTCGGTGGCTACCTGCGGCCAGCCCACGGTGGGCGCATCCTGCTCGGCGTGGAGACGCCGGCCCGCCCGGAGTTCCGGGTGCGCGACTTGGGCTTCCGACTGGACGAACTCTCGGATCAGGAGGGATTGCGCGACCGAGCCATCGAACGCTTCCGGGACTTCTTTCCGCCCCTCGCGACGATTCGTTGGGAGAGCGCGCACGTCGGCTTGCTGTCGTTCTCGCTGGACGGCGAGCCGTTCCTCGGACCGGTGCCCGGCTGTTCCGGCCTCTTTGTTGGACTCTGCTTCCACTCGGGCGGCTTCAGCTACAGTCCCGCATCAGGTCGCTTCCTCGCCGAGTACGTGGCGAATGGCGCGCCTTCGATCGACCTGACTGCCTTCCTGCCTGGGCGCAACCCAGCGGACGAGACGCAAGCGTACCTCGCCGCGACAATCTCGCAGGACCAGTCGTTCCGGCGCCGTCACTGAGCCTTGCTCGCACGGCGTGCGGGTTCAGGCGTCACCGGATTCCGGCAGCCGGAGGCAAAACGGAAGCCGACTCAGCGGCGTCCAGGGCGCGAGTCGCCGCGGCGGCGAATCGCGCTGTTCACCGCGAGATCTCGTGATTCCGCCGCTCGGGAAACGTCTGCGTCCTGCCGTCTTGGAGGCGGAACGTCGTCGTCTCCACGAAGCTCGCGGACATCAGATGACCGGATCTGAAGCTCAGGAGTGCATAGCGAAAATCGCCCGCGATGCCCTTGCCGAAGTCCCGCGGTTTCCCGTCGGACAGCAAGATCAAGTCTTCGCGTTCTCCGAGTCGGACGCGGTAGCCCACGGCCGCGGGATCCGGGAGTTCCACGCGTTCGACGAAACAGCTCATCGCCGCCGGCTCCGTCTCGGGGCGGTAGGGGGCGATCAGCGTCGCCATCCGATCGGACGCCGGTTTGCCGGTGAGGGGACGTCGGAAGACCAGCCAGTCGATGTCGCGGTGGTTCGGTTCACCCGGCAGGCCGGAGAGCTGGGCGAGACCGCGCTGGCGCTCGCGGCGGGTCCAAGGACGGTCCTCCTCGTTCTGGCGGATCACGAAGCCGGTGTTGCCGTTGGAGATGAAGCCATCCTGCGTCGGGCGCATCGCCAGCGGCGTGTGCAGGTTGAATTCCATTTCGCGGTCAGCCGCGGACGTCTCTGCCGCGTCGACGACTAGCCAGTAGCGTCCCTTGGCCCAGAGAACGTGGCGGCGGAGGCGGGTGCCCTGGTGGCGGACGTAGCCGTCGTGCGTGGCGGCAAACACTTCGAGGCTGGGGAGGAGGGCCCAGACCTTGTCGTACCCCGGCAGATTCCGTTTCACGGGCACCGCTCCGTTGATCGTGATCATGTTGTGGGCGGTGGGGTGCTTGTACCACGTGAGCTGCGCGGGCTCCAAGTAGCCGAGCGCGCCCAGTCCGGCGTCGACTGCCAGGGCCTGCCCGTTTGCGTAGAGCTCAAAGGAGAGCTGATCGAAATGGCTGTGGTTTTGGTGGTCGCCGTAGTTGACCATCATCCAACCGGCCTGCGGATTCCACGCCTCGCGCATCACGGCAAAGCGCGAGTGCGGAAAATCGGCGGAAAGGGTGGGAGGCGTGACGGGCTTGACTGGCAGCTTCCCGAGCTCCGCTGCCGAATAGGCGCTGGCGAAGCCGCCGATGAAGTCGCCGCGCTGGAAGAAGCCGGCCATCTCCGCGAAGAGGGGAAGCAGGTCTCGCCCGCGGCCGGCGTCGTTGAAGGGCGCGTTGGTCCCGATCGGAGTGGTGGTCAGGACGAAGAACTCAATGAACTTCTCCAACCGCGGGAGATACTCATCGAGCAGGCTGCGGTCACCGCGAAAGTGCTCGAACATCACCATGTAGCGGTGGAACACGCCGAACATGTACGCCGCATAACTGGTCGTGCGTTCGACGTAACCGCCATCGTCCAGGATGTCCTTGCGGATATGCTCGACCATTCGACCGCGCCCATGTTCCAGCCAGGTCCCGGACTCCGCGAACTCGGGGTAGGCGAGCGCGACGTACGACAGCGTGTGCGCGGTATGGGTTTGCCAGTTGTACGGATGAAAGGGGGTCCGCATGAGGCACTGGTCCATCCAGCGGGCGGATCCCAAGAGGTTCTTCAGAAAACGTTTGGTGGTCTCAGGTGAGAGGTCGGGGCCGAAGACACGCTGGGCGTTGATCAGTCGCTCGGTGCGGTTCGAAAGCCCGAGTTCGTACCAGATGAAGTCGTAGCTGACCGTGACGTGAATGACTTTCTCCGGCTTTACGTCGTCGATCTGCTCGTACCATTGATTGAAGAGATTCTCAAATGCCTTGCTGCGCACGGGCGTCGGCTGGACGACCTGCGCCTGCGTGAGGGCGTCGAGAACGCCAAGGTAGTGGACCCCCCACTTACTCATCGTCGGATACGTGTGCGTAAAATCAATGCGCTCACCCCACGTGTGACCAAACAGACGGAATCCGCGTTCCGGCGTGTAGACTTCGTCGGACGCTGCGGCGATGGCTGCGGCGCGGGCCGGATCCGCTTGTACCTCGCGCCGGAACTGATCGCGGGTGATGAAGGGCTGCTTCGTTGCGGCATCGTACAGGGAGAGACGACCATTGTCCGGGCGCCGCACGAAGTAGTCGTGGAGCAGGCGCGCCACTTTCCCCTCGTCGCCGGCCGCCACCGCGCCGTCTAGGGCCGCCTGGATTTCTGGGATGCGGAGCGAGGCCACCAGCTCAGCGTCGGAGATGTGCCGGATGCGGTGTTCGAAGTACTCCGGATCGATCGTCACGTCGTGCCATTCGGAAAGCTGGAGTCGGAGATCGAGCGTGCTGCGGTCGCTCTTTCCCACCTCCTCATGGCAAAGCGGGCAGTGCCATCGACCGTCCTTCTCGTAGGCCGTGTTCTGGAGAGAGATGGACTCGCCGGACCGATCCAGCGCGTGCGTGGTGACGGCTGATCCGAGGAGCAGGACGGCGACGAAACGGGGGAGGCGACGGAGAAACATCGGCGTTCGGGTTATCCGCGAGTCCGAGCGGATAATCCCGCAAAGGCAACCTTGGGGTCTGAGGCGCGCCTCAGGAGAGAGCCCGGGCGAGTCCGATGAGGGCCGCGGGGAGCTCGCGGTGGATGCGTCGGTAGGGAATCTCGCCGCACATGAGCGGTACGAAATCCGCGGCGTAGCCGGCGCGAGCCTGCGCTGCGGCATCGGGTGCGTAGCCCATGCCGCCGACCAGGCTGACGAGCCAAGTCTGGGGATGGGGCGAGGCATTGACGATGTCGTGCTGGAGGCTGTGGTACAGCTCGAGCCCGAACCCGAGCAAGGCGACGGGGCCGATGCGGACGCCGTGCAGGCAGACGGGTGGATTCGGAGCGCGGTTGCCTCGCCATCCGGCGAGCAGGGCGCGCAGGCCGTTCAGTCGCGTCAGCTCCATGCCGTGCGTCAGCAAGGGGGGCTGGCCGCCAGTGTGCGGAAAGTCGGTGATGCCCGCGCGCCGAAATACCTGCTCCAACTGGGCGATGCGGCGCAGCACCTGTGCGCGAGTCCACGGCTGGCGTGCGAAGGTCGCGCGGGTGCGCCGGGTGCGGAGTTCGTGGGAGGTGAGCGGCTGCGCCGCGCGGAGCGAGCGCTGGATCGCCGCGGCATATAACCGCGCGATGGCCCGCAGAGCGCGGAGGGACTCGGCGGGGTTGCGGTGGTTCAGCTTAGGGTTGAGGTCACCGAGGGCGCCGGGAAGGAAGAGGGCCACGGTTCCAGGATGGGACGCTTCGAGGCGAAGACTGGCGATCCCGGCGTAGTCGCCGTGGATCGCGGCGGTTTTCTCGCCGTACACGACCGGATGGCAGGCGAAGTGATGCAGCAGTCCGATGAGCCGCCCGCTGGAGTAGGCCGCGAGCACCCGGACCGTTGGGTCGGTCTGCTCCGGATGGGCCGGTCGCCACGCCGGATCCAGGCGCTCGTCCAGATCCGCGTTCATCGCAAAGCCCGCGTCGGTCTCGCGGTTCACCGCGATGCCTTCGCACGGTCCCGCGGCGACGCGCCACTCCGCGTCCGCGAGCGCGGCGCGCGCCTGGGCCGCGGCGGCCGCCGCCCGAATCGGCAGCGTCTCGACGTACATTTGGTCAGCCTCTCCCCATCCCAGCATGCCGCCCACGGCGGGCGCGCTGTGGGTGTGCGTGACCGAGAGAAACACCTCTTCCGCGTCGACCCCGGCCGCACGAGCGGCCTCGGCTCGGATCCGGGCGTCGAGATCTCGCGGCAAGCCGCAGAGCTCCACGCTGACGATCAGCGCGGTCCGGGCGCGGTCGCGCAGCAGGACCGCGCGCGCATGCAGGGGCGCGACGATTTCAGCGGCGGCTCGGTTCCGGTACGGTCCGTAGCCCGCCAACTGCACCCCGAGGCGCGGGGTGATGTCGCTGCGTCCGAAGCCGACTTTCATCAACGCCGTGCCGGACTGGCCGGGCCCCGGAGCCGCTCGTGCTCGCGCAGGTCATCGATGGACGCCTCGACCTTGGCGATGATCTCCAGCATGCGATCGACTTGAGCCTCCTGGGCATCGACGAAGTCGAAGCGGGTCTCGATGGAGTTCGCGATGCGATGACGGCAGTGGGGCAGGGGAAGGTTGCGGTAGTCGACCTGCGCCGCCTCCAGCGCCGACAGCCACGACACGCGAGGTCCTTGGTAATTCTGCCAGTGGAGGCGCGCCCAGTCCGGGATCGGGGACGGAACGTAGCCGAAGGCCAACATGCCCTCCGCCTTGAGCGCGGCGGCGAAGGTGTCGCGCGAGACGCCCGCGGCCTTCGCGTCGAAGTTCATGGTCAGCAGGTGGTACACGGGCTTCACGTCCGGCGCGTAGCGCGGCATGCGCAGGAACGCCGACTTCGCGAGCCCAGCACGGAAGCGGTCCGCATGGCGGCGCCGTTCGGCCAGCCAACCGTCGATGCGGCCGAACTGTTCCGTCAGGAGTACGGCGTTCAATGGCGTGATGCGGTACGTGTAGACGAGCGAGTCGACCCACGGGCGCAGATCGTCCGGGAAATCTTTTTCCGGCGACCGGCCCATGTGCTGGCCGATCATCGCCGCTTTCCAGAACACCCGCTCGTCCGGCGTGACCAGATACCCGGCCTCGGTCGTGGGCAGCACCTTTCCGCCCATGCACGAGAAACCGGCGGCATCGCCGACGTTGCCGACACGCAGGCCGGCCACCTCGGCGCCGTGCGCCTGACTGCCGTCCTCGATCAGCTTCAGGCCCCGGCGGTCCGCGATCGCGCGGAGACGGGGCAGGTTCGCCGGCTGGCCGAAAATGTGGACCGCGAGAATCGCCTTCGTCCGGGGCGTGATCGCCGCTTCCACGGCGTCCGGATCGATGAGGCCGGTGTCCGGATCTACGTCCACGAAGATCGGGATCGCCGTCTGGTGCAGGATGCAGGAGGTCGAAGCGCCCCACGTGTACGGGGTCGTGATGACTTCATCACCGCAGCAGACTTCCAGTCCCGCGAGGGCCCCTTGGAGCGCGGCGTGACCCGAGCTGCAGGCGAGGACCTTGCGGCCGCCGTGGTAGCGCGAGACGACGTCCTCCGCCTCGGCGATCTCCGGAGAATGGAATCGTCCGAGTCCGACCGCCTTGCCGGCCCGGAGGACATCGCCGACACGGGCGATGGCCTTCTCGGAGAAGTGGGGGAAGGCCGAGTAGGTGACTTCACCGACTCGGGTTCCGCCGAGGAGAGCGAGGCGCTGGGCCGAAGGGGCAATGACGGAGGCCATGGAGAATGGTGCGAGAAGGTTGTTGGGTTCGCTCCACGCCTCCAAGGCAAAAGGCGTCAGTCTCGATCAATGTGATCAGCCTTGTTCACTCGCGAGGGAATGAAATTTCTTTGGACCGCCCGCGTTATGGGGTCAGCGGCGCCGCATCCCGGGGTACGGCGATCATGTCCAATGAGGCGGCCCGGCCGGGAATGCCGACGCTGCGCACTCCTACGGCTGAGGCGGCGGGTGGTCGCAGGGGATCGTAGTAAACTGCGCGAGTGTCGTTCAGGCTGTTGCGCGGCGAGCCGTCTTCGAGGAGGTAGGTTGCCTTCACGAGGAGCCGGAAGCTGCTCCCCGCCCGTCCGAGCGTGGGTCCGAGTCGGGCAAAGATGGTTGGCCATTCCTCGGTGGGTGACGCGTCGGGACCGGCCTCGATGTCACTGAGGAACAGCAGGGGAACGCCCGTGTCGACGATCGCCGCATGACTGAAGCGCGGCGAGCGCGGCTTTCCTGCCAGCACCGGGAACGTCAGCGGTGCTTCCAGCTTCGCGGCGCCGCGATCACGGGCGACGATCATTTCGATTTCCACCGGCAGGGGGAGGGTCCACTCGGTCACGATGACCGGCGGGCACTTCCCCGCGGGAAACAGCGGAACGATCTGGGCGAGAGCGTCGTCCCGACTCGAGAAAGGCTGGAGGAAGACGCGGATCTGGGCGACCCCGGCTGGAGCAGCCCCGAGTTCCTTGGCGGAACGCAGGAGCGAAGCCATGGTGAGGGCCACGCTGCTGGCGACATCCGACCCGCGTTCGGCTTGTCCGGAGAGAAAAATGCGTGATCCGGCGGGAAGCAGCGCGCCGCCATCGGCGGTGAGGGTCGTCATGTCGGGGCGTTGCGCGCTGACGGCGATTGCCTCGACCGCGACGCGGGCGCCGGGCCGGGTGAGCGGCGAGCCCTGCCAGGTGACGGCCGGAGCGTGGTCCGGAAATCGCTGGGCGAGGACGTCGGCTGCGGCGGCGTGGTCTGATTCGTCCACCAGCGTGATCGTCAGCCGGACCAGTTGGCGCTCGTCGGATGCGACGGCCCTCAAGCGTTGGCCGAGATCATCGAGGATCCCGCTCAACTGCGCGGCGGCGTCACTGGCTTCGGCGCCTGCGGGCAGCAGATGCGGTGAGAAGTAGAGCGTCGTGTCCGGTGCGCGGACGAACTCCGCCTGACCGGGAGTCGTTGCGGACAGCCCGCGCTGCAAAGGAGCGATCTCGGCGGGAGCTCCGGTCGATCCGGGCGGCGTCGCACCTGGCATCAGCGGAGCCAAGATCGCGGTGACGGTGATGAGCGCGGCGAGGCGAAGCATCGTCGACGGGCGGACGCTACGGGTGTCGACGGGGAGACTCATCGCGTGACGGTCGGTGGCGGAGAACTGCGAGGACGTGGGGGAACGAAGGGAGAAGCGATCACGCATCGGGAACGCGCCCGTGACGTGCGGGAGAGCAGCGCCGCAGGCTGCCGGAAGCGTCGCCGGAGCGTTTGCGGACGCAAGTGCAAGTGCGGCCTTGTGTGCCGCCTGCCTGAAACCGGCGTGCGACCTCGCGGCCTGCCTACGCTGGGTTGGTTTCTGCCGCTGGTGAGGCAGCCGGGGGTGCATCGACCTGAGACGCGCCGGTCGGCGCTGCGCCGGGTGGAAAGACGCGCGAGGAGCGGACCTCGCGCACGCAGACATCGACGCGGAGCGAGCGGGTTGGGGCGCCCCGGTACGTGCCGCTGACCGGGCGGATATCGGTGTAGTCGCGGCCGACCGCGACTCGCACGTAGCGATCATCCGCCGGCCGCGCGTGCGTGGGATCGTAGGCCAGCCAGCCCACGCCGGGCAGCCACGCTTCGATCCACGCGTGCGACGCCTCGTTCTCACGAGGGCGACGAGTGGGGTTGAAGAAATAGCCGCTGACGTAGCGCGCGGGAATGCCGAGACTCCGGCAGAGGCCGAGGTGGACGTGGGCAAAGTCCTGGCAGACCCCCGAGCGTTGGCGCAGGGCATCAGTCGCGAGGGTGTGGACGCCGGTGGAGTTGGGGCGGTAGGCGAACGTCCGGTGGACATGTTCGCCGAGGCGTCGCACGTCGCTCCAGACATCGGAGCGTCCCGCGCCGACCACATCCTGTGCCTCCCGCCAGATCTCGACCTCGAGAGGGACGTAGGGGGAGCTCGTGTGGAACTCCGCAAGCATTTCGTGCTCGGGCGACGCGGAGAGTTCGGTGGCGCTGACCTCCGGAACGAGTGCACGCTCGGTCAGGGGCACGGTCTCGATGCGGGAGATCGTCGTCACGCACAAGTGCGTGTGTGGATCCGGGACCTCGAAGTAGTGGACGGTGTTGCCGTGGAAATCGCGGTAGTCGCGTGCCTCGCTCGCCGGGCTGATTCGCAGATCGAACGCGAGGCAGCGCTGGGTTTCGGTGTCGGCGGGTCGGAGTCTGAGCTCGTTGAAGCTCTCCTTGGCTTCACCGGCGTAGGTGAACGTAGTCCGGTGGACGACGCGCAGGTGCATCGGGGGCCTTCGCGGTCGGCGCGGACTTGATTACGAGCGGAGGGGCTGGGCGCCGCAGTCCGCCGGAGAAGGGCCTTGAAGCCCGGGAGGCGATGTGACGTGCATCCGGGTCGCGGCGGAAGAAGTGGGGCGGGCGTGGGCGCGGCGCGGTAGCGGATGGATGGCCTGCGGTCGAGCGAGTGGAGCATCCGAACGGAACGGATCGGCGAGAGGCGTGGCGTCCTCGCGTTGCTGCTGCTGTTGTTGTTGCTGTTGTTGCTGGTCCTCGAGCGAGGACTCGGCGGGGTAGAACATGGTGGTTTCGGCGACCTCATCGCTGATTGCGGCGAGAGTGGCCTGACAGTCGACTAGAAATTCATGCAAACCCCGCTTGAGGACGTCGTTGATTGAGAGGGACTCAAGTTCGCCGAGCAACCGCCGCGAGGCGCGCGCGGCGTTCGAACGCGGACGGGCACCGGTCTCCGCGAGGATCCGGCGGAGTAGGTCGTCGACCTGTGCGGTGCAGAAGTGCAGCGAACGCGGGAAGGTGTCGGAGAAGATGAGGAACTCCGCGACCTTCCACGGCAGTACCTCGCGCACATGGTGGTGTCGGTAGGCATCAAGCGCGGAGGCGGAGCGGAGGACGGCTTGCCACTGCGCGGTGTCGATGGCTCCGCCCACGTCGGTGGCACTCGGGAGGAGCACGTGATATTTCACGTCGAGGATGCGGGTCGTCTTGTCTGCGCGCTCGAGCATTTTGCCGAAGCGGATGAATTCCCACCCCTCGTTGCGGGGAAAAGTGGCGTCCGTCAGCCCTTGAAAAAGATGCGACGCACGGATGATGCGGTTGAAGAACTCCTGCGGGCCGCTGCGCCAGACATCGGCCGTCGACGTCGACTTCAGGATGAGGTGGAGCTCGTTGATGACTTCCCACATCTCCAGCGAGATTTGATCGCGGATCATACGGGCGTTCTCGCGGGCGGCGTAGACGCAGGAAAGGATCGAGCCAGGGTTGCGCAGCTCGAACGCGAGGAAGTCGGTGACGCTGTGGCTGTCGGCCACCCCGTGCAGGGCCTTGAACTCCTCTTGCGCGCCGGAACTGAGGATCAGGGATTCCCAGGAGTTCAGCGGGGCGGGTGAGAGATCTTGGAAGTCGGCGAGGAACTGGAGATTGACGTCGAGGAGTCGAGCGGTGTTTTCCGCGCGTTCAATGTAGCGACTCATCCAGTACAACGAGTGGGCCACCCGCGAGAGCATGAGGGTGGACTGGGTGCGGCTGGAGGGAGAAGAGGGCGAGGGCATGGGCTGGCGGGGAATCATTCGTCACCCTTCAGGACCCACGTATCCTTGGATCCACCGCCTTGGGAGGAGTTCACTACGAGGGAGCCGCGGCGCAGCGCGACACGAGTGAGGCCGCCGGGGGTGACGGTGATCTTGTCGCCGTAGAGGATGTAGGGGCGCAGGTCGATGTGACGCCCCTCGAGCCGCCCGCCGCACCACGTCGGAGAGCGCGAAAGCATGATTGGATCCTGAGCAATGTAGTTGCGGGGATTGGCGGCCACCTGAGCGCGGAACCGGGCGCACTCCTCCTTGGAGGCGGCGGGCCCGATGAGCATCCCGTAGCCTCCCGCCTCGTTGGCAGCCTTGACCACGAGGCGATCGATGTTGTCGAGGATGAAGCGCCGGTCGGAAACCTCAGAGGCGAGGTACGTGTTGACGTTCGGGAGGATGGGCTCTTCGCCGAGATAGTAGCGGATGAGCTTGGGAACGTAGGCGTAGATGACCTTGTCGTCGGCGACGCCGGTGCCGATCGAATTGGCGAGCGCGACCGTGCCGGCGCGGTACGCGTTCACCAGACCTGGCACGCCGAGCATCGAATCCGGACGGAAGACGGTCGGGTCGAGAAAATCATCATCAATCCGCCGGTAGATCACATCGACCGGCTGCAGCCCGCTCGTCGTTCGCATGTAGACGCGCCGCTCGCGGACGACGAGATCGCGGCCCTCGACGATCGGGATGCCCATCTGGCGGGCCAGGAAGCAGTGCTCGAAGTAGGCGCTGTTGTGGACTCCGGGGGTGAGCAGGACCACGCAGGGGTTTTCCTTGTGCTCCGGAGCGAGGTGGAGAAGCGCGCGGAGCAACTGTTCGGCGTAGCCTTCGACCGGTCGGACCCCGTAGCTTTCGAACAACTGGGGAAACGCGCGGCGCATCGCGGCGCGGTTCTCGATCATGTAGCTCGCGCCGGATGGACACCGCAGATTGTCCTCGAGCACGAGGTAGTTGCCCTGCGCATCGCGGATCAGATCGGTGCCGCAGACGTGGACATAGATGCCGCGCGGCACCTTGAAGTTCATGAACTCACGACGGAAATGCTTCGCGCCGAGGATCAGTGCTGCCGGGATGATCCCATCCTTCAGCACCTTCTGGCCGTGGTAGATGTCGTCGAGAAAGCAATTCAGGGCATGGAGGCGCTGCGTGAGGCCGGCCTCGATGCGTCGCCACTCGGAGCTCGGGATGATTCGAGGGATGAGATCAAACGGGAAGATGCGCTCGGTGCCTTGGGAATCGTTGTAGACCGTGAACGTTACGCCTCGACGCAGAAAGGCGGAGTCGACCGCGGCCCGTCGTTGGTCGAAGTCAGGCACCGGCAGGCCCCCGAGCCGATCCGCCAGACGGCGGTAATGAGGTCTCACGCCGTTGGCAGTGCCCTCCGCGAACATTTCGTCGAAGAAGGTGGAGTCGGTCTCGTAGGAGGAACTGATGACGGTCACGGGAGCGAAGGGAGGGCGAGTGAAGTCGTAGCGGTGTCGTGTCCGCCCCGCCGCCTGAGTGACGGTGCGGAGAAGTCCGGATTTGGGTCGTTCATAGCAGGAGCCTTGCCATCCCGGACGGGTCGATGAAAACAGCTGCGGCGGCTGGGCGTGCGCCAAGCCGGGGCTTCGGGAAGCCCCTGCAGGGTGCGAACGTCGCCGTCGAGACTCCGGAGCCGATTCGAGGCGACGGGGCGCGTCGCCTCGGAGTCCGGGAACGCACCACACGTACTGCAGCGGTGCGTTTGGCGCCCCGGGGTGTTTGAGCGCCGCGTTCGCGCATGCTTCGGGCGCCGTGCGGCCAGCGGTCGTCATGTCCGCATGTGCATGGTCTAATGCGATTTATGGGTCGAATCCAACCGACTTACGCCGGCTCGAAGCGGATCGCCTTCGGAAGCAGTGCCACGAGGTCGGTTCAGGAAGCGTGGCCGGAGGTGGGCCCGGACTCCTCATGCGGCCACTCGATGGAGCCTGGATCGGACTGTCTGAATTCCGGTCAGTTTGTTTTGGAGGGCGGGGCGTGGTGTCTTCACGCGCCTAGGAGAAGGGTGGGCGTTGTTCCCACTCTGCTCTTCGTCACCCCCGGCCGCATCGCTGCGGCAGTCCAGTCCGACCCAGAACCCCTCCAAGACAAGACCATGAGCAGAGTTCGTGTTTCCGTCACGTTCGTGTCGTCCCCCGCCGCCGCGCTCTTTGCGCTCTTGGCCGCCCTTCCGGCTGGCCTGAGTGCCCAAGCGGTGACGCCCGCTTCGGCGCCCTCCGCGCCGGCCAAAGAGGAACGAGTCCCCGTCGAAACGGCCCAGCGCCCGGCGGCCGACCAAGCGGTGGAGCTTTCGCCCTTCACGGTGACGGCTGACAACAATGGCTACCAGGCCTCGAATACGATGTCGGGCACCCGCCTGAATACGAAGATCGAGGACTTGGCCGCCTCGATCTCCGTGGTGACGAAGCAGCAGATCCTCGATACGGCGGCGGTCGACCTCAACGACATCTTCACCCTCGAGGGCAACACGGAGGGCATTTACCAGTACACGGACTTCGTGATCGATCGCGGTTTCACGGTCGACACGGTGGCGCAGACCCCGGAGGTCGCGAACCGCGTCCGTGGCTTGGGTCAGGCGAACCTCGCGAACAACGGCTTCGCCAGCTCCCGGGCCATTCCGGTGGACACGTACAATGTGGACTCGATCGAGATTGCGCGCGGACCGAATTCGAACCTGTTCGGCGTCGGTGAGGTCTCGGGAACGATCAACCTTATCCGCGGAACCGCGAACCTCTCCCGTGACATCACGCAGACCGCATTCCGGGTGGATGACCGGGGCAGTGTGAGGGCGTCGATCGACCTCAATCGCCACTTCTTCGATCGGCGCGTCGCGTTGCGCGTCGCGGCGGTGAATGACGAGACGGAGTTCGTGAGAAAGCCCTCGTTCGACGACACGCGCCGGATGACCGCGGCGTTGGCCGTGCGCCCCTTCCGTAACACGACCCTCCGCGCGTCCTACGAAGTCTACCGCAATTCGGCGTCGCGTGCCAACTCCACCACGCCTCGCGATACCATCACCGAGTGGCGGGCCAACGGAAGTCCGGTCTGGGATCCGACTTTCAACAACAACACCGGTGGGTGGCGTCCGCTGGCGGGAACGACCTACACGTCGATGACGGCGGCCCAGGAAGCAACGGCTCTGCCCCGCGGGATTCTCAACGGCGGGACGGGCTTCTGGAATCGCCCGAGCCTCTACGTCAATCCGGACGGCTCGATCACGCGTTACGAAGTGGCTCGCACCTCGACGACGGCGTTCCCGAGCGGCGCGAACACGAATCTGCGCTATCAGCAGATCGGCACGGCGATCCAGCGCGGAGGCGGTTTCTACGGTGTTCCGCTGGTCCCTCTCTTCCAGCAGCCAGGTGTGACGGATCAGTCCATCTACGATTGGGAGGAGATCAACTTTGCGGCCCCGAACTATCTGGAGAAGAAGGCCGGCATCCTGCAGGTCCAACTCGAGCAGTGGATCCTGCGGGGCCAGAAGCATCAGCTCGCGTTGCAGGCTGGAATCATGCGGGAAGACATCGAAAACCGCTCGCGTTCCTTCATCGGCGCGTCCGATGGCGCTCCCCCGGTCATCCAAGTGGACATCAACGAGAAGTTCCTCGATGGGACGCCGAATCCCAACTTCCTGCGTCCCTACGTTGGCGGAACGGAGATGCAGACCTTCAGTCGTCCGGAGAAGAACGACAACGCCCGCGCCACGCTGGCCTACCAGCTTGATTTCACGCAGGATCAGGGCCTGTCGAAGTGGCTGGGCCGCCACAATTTCGCGGCTTATGGCGAGTTTCGCGAGAACACCTTCGCCCAGAACGCGAACGGCCTCCGCTATCGGGATCAGGTCATTTCCAACGAGACGTGGCACACGGCGGCGAACTTGACCAACCTTCCGGCGCGTGGTCCGGAGAATCGTTTCTACACCCGTTATTACATGGGTGATGCGCTCAACGCGGCAGGATCCGTGATCGACTACGCAGGCGCCCGGCCGTCGTCGCTGTACGGTGCCCAGACGTTTCGTTGGTACAATGGCGTGGCGCAGCAGTGGGTGAACGACTCCGTGGACATCGGCGAATTGTACTTCGCGCTCGGGAAGCAGAAGTCGCAGCTGCGCTCGCGCGGACTCGTCTGGCAGGGCTTCCTCCTCGATAACCGGATCGTTCCGGCCCTCGGCTGGCGGCGCGACAAGAGCCGCTCCGTCCAGAACCTCACCGTCCCGGTGTTGGCGAACGGTTACTTTGACGAGTCTTTCCTCGATCGCTTCCCGGAGAACTGGATCGAGAGCTCCGGCCCCACCTCCACCAAGGGCGTCGTGGTGCGGCCCCTCAAGGGTATTGCGGGTCTTGAGAATCGAGCTGCGCGCGGCAATCGCTTCGCCGAGGCGCTGAGTAACCTCCGGCTGCACTACAACGAATCCAATAGCTTCCAGCCGGCTCCGGCCGCCTACAATGCGTTCGGTCAGCTCCTGCCGGACCCGACGGGCGAAGGTCAGGACTACGGGTTCTCCTTCGATCTCCTCGATGGCAAGATCACCGTCCGCTTCAACAAGTACGAGATGTTCTCGAACGCCTCGCGCAGCGGTTCGACCGCGGTGCTGGCGACCCGGCCCCTGCGGCTCGACTTTGATACCTCAGGTGATGCCGCCGGATTCGGTGTCGCGGGCGGCGACTCGTTCGACCTCGAGGACAACGCCTTCACCTGGGTGACGTCGTTGAATCCCTCTTGGACGCAGGCGCAGGTACTCACCGAAGTCTATCGGCTCATCAACTACCCGCAGGCCGAGGTCGACGCGATCAAGAATCGTTCCCTGGCCGACATCAACAACGTGAAGTCGAAGGGCACGGAGATCGAGGTCTACTACAACCCCACGCGCTATTGGACGGTGCGCGCCAATGTCACCCAGCAGCAGGCGATGGACACGAGTCTTTCCCCGAATATCCAGCGCTACATCGACAAGCGTTGGACCACGTGGACGACGCTGCGCGTGCCGACGGGCATCGTCCCCGCCACGGGCCAGCCGCTGCCGAACGCCGGCCAGCTCTGGTGGGACGTGGGCGCTCCCGGTGCCACGGGCAACAACATCCCCAAGAACTTCTACGCCAGCGCCGTGGATGCTCCGTACAAGCTCGCCGTCACCAATAGCGGCAAGCCGCGCCCGCAGACCCGCGAATGGCGGATGAACCTGACCACCAACTACCGCTTCGCCGGCCTCAAGACCGACAAACGCTGGCTGAACAATCTCTCCGCCGGTGGCTCGCTCCGCTGGGAGGACGAGGCGGTCGTCGGTTTCATCGGCAAGTCCCCGGAGGCCGACGGGGCCATCCGGCAACTCGACGGCAATCGGCCGATCATGGACTCGGCGCGCACCTACGTCGACCTGATGGCGAGCTATAATCTCAAGTTCCTCGACAACCGCGTGAGCGCGCGGCTCCAGCTCAACGTCCGCAACGTCACCGAGAGCGGCCGCCTGCAGGTCGTGGGCTACAATCCGGACGGGACGCCCTGGAACTTCCGGATCATCGATCCCCGCCAGTTCCTGCTCAGCGCCACCTTCGACTTCTAAGGCCGCAAGCGTGGCTTCGGCGCGCCGTGCGGCACGGCGCGCCTTTTCCTTCATCGGCCTGCGCCCCATCGTCGGTCGCTGGAGGCGGTCGGTTGCTGGCGTCGCGCAAGCGGCCGATCAACGAGGCATGGATGCGTTCTTCTTGGTCGATTTTCGGCGTTTCGTCTGACCAGCGGACACGCCAGGCGGAGCTGCGCTTACGGTCTTCCGAGTGGGCACAGCGCTCCGTTTGAAGGCGGAGGGACCAGGGCCCCTGGGGTGATGGTTAGCGCTCGGCGTAGCGACGTCGGAATCGCGGCAGCTCCGGCCGAGCGCCGTTGTCGCATGCTCGGGTGACGCCGCGGCCGTTTGCTGCCCCTTGGGCGGGCCCCGGGCAGCCGGGCGGGGGTAGGGCGAACCGAGGGGCCGAGCACCCTCGCCATGCCGTCGGGAGGGTGGGACTCGCTGCAGTCCTTCGCGCGTGCGCCGGGGCCTCTCTCCCGGCATCGGGGCAACAAAAAACCCGTGGTCCCAGAGGGACGAACGGGTTTCGAAACTGGCGGGATGGACGGGACTCGAACCCGCGACCTTCTGCGTGACAGGCAGACGCTCTAACCAGCTGAGCTACCACCCCGGAGTGGGAAAAGACTGCGGACGCTAGGTTCGCGGCAAAGTGAGTCAAGCGTCGTTTTGATGGTGTCAAAAAAACTGCCTCCGACCCTCCTGAACCCACTGGCGGCCAGGCGCTAAGCCGGAGGACCGGGAGGCCTCGGCGACCTCCCTCACGCGGCCCGGATCCGCTCTCGCTGCGGGGGACTCGTCCCTTCACCGAGGCCGTGAGACTGCTGGGTCTTGTCCCGCGTGGCCCGGCGTCCACCGTCCGGCCGCGTGCGTCCCGCGTCCGACGCAGTCTCCGGACGTGGCGACGGGGTCAGGCCCCGGCGGCGCCCCAGGTGTCCTTCAGCGTGATGGTGCGGTTAAACACCAGCCGATCCGGACGGCTTTCCACCGCGTCAGGGGTGAAGTAGCCGAGGCGTTCGAACTGCACGCATTCGCCGGGCTGAGCCGAGGCGAGCGTGGACTCGAGCTTCGCGGACACCTTTTCCAGGGACCGGGCATTCAGAACCTTGAGAAAATCTTCCTCGGCGGCGGGCTCTGGGACGGTGAACAGACGATCGTACAGTCGGACTTCCGCGTCCACGCAGTGGCTGGCGCTGACCCAGTGGATCGTGCCCTTGACCTTGCGATCCGCGTTCGGCTGGCCGGCGCGGGTGCTGAGATCGGCCGTGCAGCGCAGCTCGATGAGGCGGCCTTCCGCATCCTTGATGATTTCGTCGAGGCGGATGATGCAGGCGTACTTCAGCCGCACTTCGCCGCCAGGCTTCAGGCGGAAGTACTTCGGCGGCGGCACCTCGGCGAAGTCGTCCGATTCAATGTAGACCTCGCGCGTGAGCGGCACCGGACGGGTCGTGGGATTCTCGGCCTGCGGATTGTTGGTCGCGCGACACTCCACGCTCTCGCCTGGCGCGAGATTCGTGAGGACGACGCGAATCGGCTTCAGGACCGCGAGGCGTCGCGGTGAAGCGGCGTTGAGTTCATCGCGCACCGTGTGTTCGAAGAGAGCGATATCGGTGACGCTGTCGTACTTGGTCACGCCGACGCTCGTCACGAACCGGCGCAGTGCGGCGGCCGGCACGCCACGGCGGCGCAGGCCCGAAAGCGTGGCGAGGCGGGGGTCGTCCCAGCCGGAGACCACGCCTTCCTCGACCAGCTTGAGGAGGCGGCGCTTGGAGATGAGCGTGTAGCTCGGGACCAGCTTCGCGAATTCGTACTGGTGCGGCAGCGGGCGCGGAAGATTGAGGCGGCCGAGGATCCAGTCGTAGAGCGGGCGGTGATCGACGAACTCCAGCGTGCAGATGCTGTGCGTGATGCCCTCAAGGTAATCGCTCAGGCAGTGCGCGTAGTCGTAAAGTGGGTAGATGCACCAACCGTCGCCGGCGTGGTGGTGCGCGACGTGCCGTATGCGGTAGAGGAGGGGATCGCGCAGCCAGACGTTCGGCGAGGCCATGTCGATGCGGGCGCGCAGCGAGCGGGCGCCGTCGGGGAACTCGCCCGCGCGCATGCGCTGGAAGAGATCGAGGTTCTCGGCGACCGAGCGGTTGCGGAACGGAGACTCCCGGCCAGGGCGGTCCGGGGCGCCGCGGTACTCGTCAGTTTCCTTGGGCGAGAGATCGCACACGTACGCGTCGCCGTTGCGGATCAGCGTAAGGGCGTACTCGTAGAGCGCGTCGAAGTAGTCGCTGGCAAAGAATGCTTCGCAGTCCGCGCCCTTTGCGCCGACCGGCGCCGGACCGATCAGGCGATCGGTGCGCCCGTCCGCCGCCGTCCGTGTCTCCGGCTTGGCACCGCGCGACTTGACGCCGAGGCAGTGATCGGCCCAGCCCTGGATCAGCCAGCGAACGTCGGCGGTGATGGAGTCGACGTACTCGACGTCCTCCTTGACCGGATTGGTATCGTCGAAGCGGAGGTTGCAGCGTCCGTTCTGTTCGCGGGCGATGCCGAAGTTGAGGCAGATCGATTTCGCGTGGCCGATGTGCAGGTAGCCGTTGGGCTCCGGCGGGAAGCGGGTGACGATGGACGTGTGCCGTCCGGCCGCGAGGTCGGCCGCGACGATGTCGCGAATGAAGTCGCTCGGAGTTGCGGAGGTGCTCGGGTCCACGGACATGGGAGGAAAACTCAAGCAGGTGGCGGCGGGGCAAGGCAACGGCGGAGTTTCCCGCGGAACCGTGGCCCTGCCGTGGGCGAAGCGGCCGATCTGGGGCGCGGTGAGGACCGGCCAAGCTCCGGCCTTGTCACGACTGGATGCGGCGCCGGAAGGCAGCGATGACCCGGGCGGCCTGTCTGGCGGCCCGCCGTTCCGGGCGCTTAGTGAAAGTCGTGGGAAGCGGGGGCGAGGAGGTTGCCGAGGGGCAGGGGCGCAAATTCCTCCGCCAGTACGTGGATCACGCCGGCGCGGTGCTGGAGACGCCCCGTGATCCGCAGCGCAGGTTCCTCGCTGATGACCCGCCGGAAGCGCTCAAAGAGGGCGGGGCGGACGATGGCGTTGGCGATGCCGGTCTCGTCCTCAAGGCTGACGAAGACCGTGCCTTTGGCGGTGCCGGGGCGTTGGCGGCAGATCACGCAGCCGGCGATGGTCAGCCGGGTGCCATCGGCCCCGAGGGGGAGATCGGCGGCGCACCACGCGTCGGTCAGCTGGGGTCGCAGGCGGGCCAGGGGGTGTGGCCCGGTGGTCAGGCCGAGGCTTGCTAGGTCGGCGCTCTGGCGCTCGGCGACGGACATGGGCGGGAGCGGGCAGCCGGTCGTTGCGGCGAGGGTGCGAGATGTTCCCGATGTTGCATCGCGGGGTGCGTCCCCGGCGGATGCGGCGTGGTCGTTCGGATCGGCGCCATCCCAGAGGCGTGCGGGTTTCGAGGAGGGAGCGCCCGCCGAGGGCGATGCGGATTCCACGGGGGAACTGGGTTCCAAGACGGAGCTGAGCTCGTCGTGCTGGAGCAGCAGCGGTTCTGCGAGGGTCCAGGCGGACTCCACCTGCCAGAGTGCGGCGCGGCGGTGGGCGGCGAGGGCGTTCAGCGCGCCGATCCCGGCGAGGAGGCGGCGCTCGGCGGGGTTGGCGGGCGTGCGGGCGAGGAAGTCGGCGAGTGAGCGAAAGGGCCGCTCGGCGCGGGCCGCGAGCAATGCCTCGATCGTGCTCCGTCGCAGGCCTTGGACGCTGCCGAGCCCGAGGCGCACCGCGCGCGCCGCACCGTGCGGACCCTCGTCCTCGGCCTCGCAGGATTGCGCCGAGGCCTGCACGCAGACCGGAAGGACCCGTACCCCGTGACGCCGGGCGTCCTGCACGATGGTCGCCGGGGAGTAGAAACCCATGGGCTGATGGTTGAGCAGGCTCGCGCAGAATTCCGCAGGGCGGTGCACCTTCAGCCACGTGCTGGCGTAGGCGAGCAGCGCGAAGCTCAGGGCGTGCGATTCCGGGAAACCGTAGAGCGCGAACGAACTCGCCGTCGCGACGATCTTTTCGGCCACGGCCTCCGTGATTCCCCGTGCGATGAGCGAGCGCCGCAGGTGCGTGAGTACGCGCTGCAGCCGCTCGCCGGAGCGCTTGAATCCGAGCGAACGCCGCAGCTCCTCCGCCTCGGAGCCGGAGAACCCTGCCAGCGTCATTGCCACGGCAAGCATCTGCTCTTGGAAGAGCACCACGCCATGCGTGCGACCGAGGATGGGTTGAAGAACTTCGTTGAGGCTCTCGTCGATGCAGGTCTCGGGCTCCTCGCCGGCGCGGCGGCGGAGCAGGGGATGGACGAGTTGACCGACGACTGGCCCGGGGCGAACGACGGCGACCTGCATCGCGACATCGTAGAACGCACGTGGCCGCAGGCGCGGCAGCGTCGCCATTTGCGCGCGGCTCTCGATCTGAAACGTGCCCAGCGTGTCCGCACGGCACATCGCCTCGTACGTCGCCGGATCGTCCTGTGGGATCGCCGACAACTCCGCCGGGCCTCCGCGCTGCGCGCAGCGGTGGAGGCATTCCTGCAGCACCGCCATCATGCCGAGCCCGAGGAAGTCCACCTTCACGATCCCCAGATCCTCGCAATCGTCCTTGTCCCACTGCACCACCACGCGTCCCGGCATCGCGGCGGGTTCCAGCGGCACGATGGTGTCGAGCGATCCGGCGCCGAGGACCATGCCGCCGGAATGCTGACCCAGGTGCCGGGGCAGTCCGCGTAGCCGCGGGTAGAGGCGCGTAAGCGCGGCGAAGCGCGGGTGCGACGCGGGCAGGCCGGCGAGGGCGAGCTGCCGTTCGAGGTCGACGGTGTGTGGGTAATCGCCAGAGGCGAACAATCGCGAGAAACGGTCGAGCAGGTCCTCCGGCAGGCCGAGCACCTTGCCCAGTTCGCGCGCCGAGCTCCGGCCGCGGTACGTGATGACGTTCGCCGTCATCGCGGCGCCGCGGGGACCCTGGCGCCGGAAGACTTCCTGTAGCACGGATTCCCGCAGTTCACCGCTGGGGAGGTCGAGGTCGATGTCGGGCCACGACGGGTGTCCGTCGGCGCCGACGCGTCCTTCGCTGAGGAAGCGCTCGAAAAGCAGTCCGCGGGCGATGGGATCGACGGCGGTGATGCCGAGGGCGAAGCAGACTGCGCTGTTGGCGGCGCTGCCGCGGCCCTGCACGAGGATTCCGCGCTCGCGGGCCCAGCGGCAGATGTCCCACACGCACAGGAAGTACCCGGCAAACCCGAGCTTGGCGATGACCGTGAGCTCGCGATCCAGCTGCGCACGGTGGCGTGCGGTGAGCGCGGGAAAGCGCGCGGGGGCGGCGGCGAGGGTCTGGTGTCGCAGCCATGAATCCGCAGATTCGCCGGGCGGCGTGGGAAAGGTCGGGAATTGGTAGCCGAGGTCGCGGAGGGTGAACGCGAGCTCGGCAGCAACCGCGCCAGCCTGGGCCAGCAGCGCCGGTCGGTCGGCGAAGAGATGCTGCATCGCGACGGGGCTGCGCAGGTGTCGCGCGTTGTTTGGGGCGAGTAGGCGGCCGGCGCCATCGAGCGTGGTATGATGTCGCAGACAAGTGAATACATCAGCGATCTCCCGGTCCTCCGGCCGCGCGTAGGCGACGCCGCCGGTGGCGAGTTGCGCGAGCCCGAAGCGGCGGGCCAGCGTGTCGAGCATCGCCTCGGTCCGGGGCTCCCCGCGCACGCGGTGGCGCTGGACCTCGATGAAGAGGCGTTGCGGGCCGAAAATCCGGATCAGCGGCCGCAGCGCCGCGGCGGCGGCCTCCGGGCCGCCGGTGGCCCAGGCGCGCAGCAAGGGGCCGTCGGCGTCCCCGGTGAGGGCGATGAGCCCGTCGGCGTGGGCGGCTAGTTCTTCCCAAGTGGCGTAGCAGGGGCGCTTGCGCTCCCGGGCGTCGGAGAAGGGCAGGTCGGCGGAGCGTTCGACCAGTCGGGCGGTGGTGAGGAGGCGGCAGAGGTTGCGGTACCCGGTGCGGTCGGCGACGAGCAGCGGGAGGGCCGCACCGTCGGCGAGGGTGAGTTCGCAGCCGACGAGGGCGCGGATGCCGTGGTCGCGACCAGCGTGGTACAGTCGCGGCGCACCGTACACGCCGTCGCGGTCGCACAGTGCGAGTGCGGGCAGGCCGAGGGCGGCGGCCTCGGCGGCGAGGTGCTCCGGCAGGCTGCCACCGCGGAGAAAGCTGAACGCGCTCCGGGCGTGCAGTTCGACATAGCCCGCGGGGTCAGTCATACTCGCCCTCCAGTTGCCAGCCGTCCGGCTGGTGCAGGAGTCGGTAGAGTCCGCCGGAGTCGAGGCGTACGTCCCATTCCTCGCGCTGCCAGGCGAGGTCGGCGCGCCACCATTCACCGCTGGCGAGCCATGGGCCGACGCAGGCGGTGACCTCCCCAGCCACCTCTGTGCTGCGCACGAAGGAAGGGCGGTGTGCGGAGAGTTCCACCCAGGCGGCGCGGGGCGGACGGAAGCGGCGCAGGGGTGGGCCGAGCACCGCCGGTGGAGTGGCGGAGGCGCAAGGTGACAGCGGAGGCAGGAGGGCCGGCGGAGGAGAAAGACGAAACGCGTCGGGCCGGCGGCTGTCCTCGACTGAGGGGGTGCCGGCGCGGTCGGCTCCGACCAACGCGGTGGTGCGGGCGAGCGTCTCAGCGAAGCCGTGCGGATCGCGCAGCGTGGCGTCGAGCAAGCCGGGTTGCCGCAGCAACGGTCGTGTGGGCGCGAGGCGGAGCGTCAGGCCCACGACGGGTGACGCCGTGTGCAGCGATTCAAGCCGGGTGGCGAGGACGCGAAACAAGGTCGCCGGGTCGCTGCAGGGATCAGGTAGTGAAATATAAGAGACAAAATCGGGTGGATCTTCCAGATGCAGCTGCAGTTCCACCCGGCCGGTGGCGAGGCCGGCGTTGACGAGATCGAGGCAGAGGCGATCGAGCTGGCGACGCAGGATGACGTGCACGGGCTCGAGTGTGCCCACCTCGTGATCGAACGTATGGCGGGCGATGAAGTGCCCGGGCGGGCGGGCGGGTGTGAGCGGTCGAACGGTTT
>JACCDP010151965.1_pt1 | contig 31747 bp, 28 predicted proteins | sample 7445841 | NCBI WGS metagenome assembly JACCDP01 (sample SAMN15323441, study PRJNA562643) | freshwater metagenome | isolation source: river surface water | place: USA:Blue River Watershed | collected 2017-08-17 | reverse complement strand
TCTCCGGTCTCCCTTTGAGATTTGGCATCTCCCAACCGCTTGCCGCTAACCGCTAACACCTGACATGGGTAGGGACAGCGCCGCGTGCCGACCTTGGTGCAAATGTGCAAATCGGCCTTCGGCCTGTGCAAAGGCGCAAAAAGTGGCGCGAGAGTATTGAGTATCGGTGGGGTGATGGCCTTGGGCAGGGCTGGGCCCGCGTCACGACATAGCTGCATGACCCTCGTTCGCCGAATCGTGAATGATAGGCGGGGGCACGACACCGTCGTACCTGCTTGGTAGCAGAAGGATGCGGCGTAGCCAGGCCCCCTGCCCTCGGCCACCATATGGCGGCCGGAAAACGGGCACAAAAAAGCCGCGCGAAGAGCGCGGCTTTCAGGCAAGATTTGGTGGCTTCGTGAAGATGTAATTGATGCCGCCGTAATCACGGACTCCCGTAACAAGCCAGCGGTCGACATCGGCGGGAGAAACGGAGCGACGATTGATATCAAACGTGCGGCACGCATATCCTTGGGCCCAGAATAGTTCAAAGAGCTCCCTGAATCGTGGGTTAATCTTACCGTCTTGGTTTTCGCGGAAAGAGTGCTCAATGATCCACACGGGGGCCACGGGGCTGGCCAGCAATTCCTTAGAGCCTGCCAATACGGCCAGCTCATGGCCTTCGACGTCCATCTTTATGAGCAAGCGTTTCGACAGTCCATCGGCCCGGGCCAGCTCATCGAGTGTCCTGACCTCCACCGTTTCAGCGTAGGTAGCGGCCATTCCACCCCAATTCTTTAGCAGGCTAGCACCCTCGCCGCCGCCATAAAGTAGGCATCTGCCGCTCTTATCGCCTATGGCGATATTCAAGAGTTTTGCCTGTCCGAACCCATTATGGCGGATGTTCTCTTCTAGGCGTAGGAAATTTAATCGGTTGGGTTCGATGGCCAACACCGGCACGCCAGACTGACAAGCGACCAAGGCATATAGGCCGCAATTGGCACCTATGTCGATGAATAGGGCTGCGGTGCGGAGTTCGTCTCGCAACAAACCAACCTCACCAGAAGCCTCACGTTCTTCTGGCATCCCCGGAACTCCGATGAAATCAAAGCCTAGCCGGGTCGGGCGCATCCGCTGAGCAGCGTGGAGACGAATGTCTCTGCGTTGCCGGTATCGTGCGATTAGACCAGGAAACAGCTTCTGCAGGAGCTTCTTCATCAAGGGTACAGTTGCTTGATTAACGAACGGGCGACGGCAGTTGCGTCGAATTGGGTGCGGGCGAGTTCGGCCGCACGTGCGCCCATTTCGGCAAGCTGGGCGTCGGAGGCATTGAGCACGGCACGGAGGGCTTCCGAAGGGTCGGCGGTATCTCTGATGACGAAGCCAGTCTGCGGAACTTCAACGACTTCGCGGACATTGCCCGCAGCGGCAGAGAGGACGATGGGGAGACCAGCGGCGGCGGCCTCGATGGCCGAAAGCGGATTCGGGTCGAGGCGCGTGTTCAGGATGAAGGCATCCGCGGCCCACAGCGCCCTGCGCACTTCCTCAGGAGGCAGTTGTCCGAGTACCCGAATCGCTCCGACTGATCCAGCCGCCAAAGCCTCAAGCCGGGAACGCTGGTCCCCTTCGCCGACGAAGAGCAGCTTAGCGCCACGGCGTGCCGCGGCAGGAAGTCCCTGGAAGGCCTTCGCCAGCTCAAGCACTCCCTTGCGGGCGGTTAGGGCAGAAACTTGGACGAGCACCCTGCCCTCTCCCTCCAGCCCTAAATAGCGACGAGCTTCCTTGCGTGCGGCCGTCGAAGGGCACGCGAAGAACTTCGCGTCGATCGCGTTGGGGAGGTCGATCAGCTGACGCGTTCCGCCGGCCTGGGCCAGGGCCCACTCCGCGCTCTTGGCGTTAGGGACGGCAAAGCCATCGAAGGTGCGGTAGACCCGACGGCGCAGCCAAGCAATCAGGCCGGACTTATGAAGGGCCGCGTCGGCATGCCCCTCGCTCCAGAAGAAACGACGCGGAGGCGGAGAATAGATATTCAGGCCGGCGACGAGCATCGTCGGCGTATTCCACGATCCAGCCAGGATGAGCGTGTCCGGCTTCAGTAGGTTCAGCTCCGCAAGCACGCCGGGATTCAGGTGCGCGTGGATGCCGGTCAGCGAAGGATGAAAGCCGCGGAGCACCGTATGGGCGTGGCGCATCTTGGAGGCGTCATACGGCCAATGCCTACCCGGCTCCGTCTTGGCGCAATACAGCACATGGAAGCGCTTGCCCGCCCGCGCCGCCTCTTCCGCCAAAGCGTCGAAGAACGCCGTGCGGTAGGGTGTGGGAATGTTGGTGAGAACGACGAGGCTCATGCGAGGAGCAAGTTCCGTAATTTCGTGAAGTTTAGGTCAGCGTCGAAGATCGCACGATGTCGGTCATGGATTTCGCCCCAGCTGATATCATCCAGCCCCAGCGCAGCGTCGATTGCACGTCCTAGTCCTGCTTCGAAATCATGTTCATCGATAAGCATCTCGCTGGCGCCGATCTGGTGCATGAGACTGCGCACAGTGCCGCGGCAAGGCGTCGCGACAACTCGCAGGCCTTCGTCTAATGCCTCTACAAGGGTGTTAGGCATGCCCTCGTAGAGCGAAGGCAGTACGAAGAGATCGGAATTACGTAGCTCGCCAGCTACGTTATCGGAATGGCCAATAAACTTTACTGATGCAGCCATGCCGCTCTCGCGGACGATGGCCTCGAGCCGCGAACGGTCACATCCCTCGCCGACGATTCTAAGGGTCGTACCTGGGCGACTTAGGACGATACTCTTTAAAGCGTGAATTAGCCTATCGAATCCCTTGATTCTGTCGAGTCGCCCGACAGCGATTAGTTGAAGCGATGCGCCAATGGGCTTCAGACTCGTCCGACGTGGGCGCGGCGATGAGATATTCGGGATTAGATGCGATTTGGTAGGCGTCAATCCGATGGCAAGGTGGACTCGCTCGGCAAAGCTAGAAAGATGGACGAAGGCGTCCGTCCTCCAGAGCAGCCAACGGTAGATCAACTCCGTCTTGCAGCCGTGTCTTAGGGTGTCCGCGGGATTAAAAGGGTCGACAAACACGATGCGATTTCCAATCAGTCCGAGGCCGCGGAAGAGCACAGCAAGCCCGGCCAAGGTGCCTGCATTAGCTAAGATCACAGCGCAAGGATGCCGGCGTAGAATCCCTAGGAATTTTAGCGATGAGGCAATCGCGCGGCCGCCGCCGAGCCCCACGCGATGCACTTCTGGGCGAAGTCGAACAACGCCTTCACCTTCGGCAGATTGGGCGATTAAGACCACTTCGTCTCCCGCAGCAACGAACCGATTGGCCCATTCGACGGCATCTCGGCAGGTGCCTCCGATGCGCAACTCAGGAGTGAGAATAAGTACCTTCATCAGCGTTACCGATAGCGGGCGAGGAACCTCTGGACGGCATAAGGCGTGAGCATGCCAAGGAGCGGGCGCCAAGACTGCGCGAGGAACTCTGTCTTGGTGGGAGAATGGGCCCGCAGCTGCCTGGCGGAGGCTAGAAACCCACTCATGTTGACGCCCGCCTCATGCGCCGCAGCCCAGAGCGACCATTTCGCCTTCTGAAGGCGAAGATTAGCTAGCGCGTTTTCAGGCCGAAGCGAGGCCTGAGGACGCTTCGTGACCCATTCGGACGCGTCAGACAGCATTTGGTCAATCATGGCTTCGCAACGGCGGTAATGAATCGCCATTTCTGGGCCGCGGCGAACGCCAGTGCCGTGGCTGAGGTTGTTCCCGTGCCGTCGCCAACGCGTCATTGCAATCGGCAGGAAATCGCAGCTGCCAAGTAGCATGGCTCGAAAGGCGACGGGGTCGTCTTCGGCGTAGATATCGGCGCGCAGCGGGGAGAATTCCCGGAAGACGGCCGCCCGGTAAACGGCGGCGGCGCCACAGGAACTTCGGCCCCGTAAAAAGTGCACTCCGGGCGGCAGGTCGTCTAGCACTAGAGACATCGGTTGATTCGCACCTGCGCAATTGTCAAGGCGCCCAACTGTGCGAGAGATATCGTCGATAATCTCTGCGTCCGTGATGACTCCGAATGCCGTCGGCCGTATAGCCAGGTAATCCAGGCAACGCTCTAAACGCTTGGGACATGAGACATCATCGCCTGCGGCGTTAAAGATGACATCGCCTCCCGCAATCGCGACCGCGCGTGCATAGCTACCCGTCACGCCGAGATTAGATGGATTGCGCAGGAAGCGTATGGGCAAGGCTGGATGCTCTCGGATGAAGGCCTCAATGAGCGCGGGCGTCCCATCCGGCGAAGCGTCGTCGACGACGATGATCTCATCAGCCGGCCTTGTCTGAATGGCAATCGCGGATAGCGCCTCCACTATGAATCGCTCGTGTTTATAGGCGAGGATGATGACGGTGGCTTTCATCGTGTTCTCATCTCCTGGCGATAGCGCCACGCGCAGAGGGCCCCGATGAAGACGACGGGCACAAACCCGGCATAATCTCCATCCTGAGCGGAGGCCCACCGCTGCCCTGCCGCTAGCGCGGCTACGGCGATAATCACCCAGACGTGCAGCTCGCGCCCGAACCAGCCGCCCGACTTCAGCCGGAACACGAGGCCGATGGCCACGCCATAGGCCACCGCTGCGATCGCGAAAGCCACCGATGCGGATACCAGACCGAAGCGCGGCAGGAGCAGCACCGGCAGTAAAGTGGCGACGACGGCACCAACGGCCTCGAGCCAGACCACCTGACGGGTAGAGCCTCTGGCCAGAAGCCAGAAGCCAAGAGGCCAGGTGATCAGACGGAGGAATACGCCCCAAGTCATCCATGCGAGCAATGGGATCGCTGCGTCGAACTCGTTCGTGTAGAGCAGCCGGAGGCTCATTTTGCCAAGTGTAAGCAAAGCCATAACCAAAGGGGCGCCAAGCAACAGCCCGGCCTTGATCTGCTTTTCTGTAATCTGCCTCGCCTTCTCTTCATCCTTCGCCGCTGCGACGCGTGGGAAAAAATCGGCCCCCATGGCGGCGAAGACAAAGCTGGGCAGGCTTCCCGAGATGGCGAATGCCGCCTGATAATAGCCTGCGGCGTCCAGGCCTTCATAGCGGACAATCGCCAGCCGGACGAGGTAGGCAGAAAGCTGGCCCAACCAGCCGACCAGCATGAGGACACCGCCAAGCTTCACCAACTGGCCAAGGTCTGCCGACTCAGCAGATGTATTTAAGGAGACTTGATGTTCCGTCCGAGCGGCACGCCAAAGAACGACGGCCGGAACTGCGGCGGCGAGCAAGATGCTGAGTGCGATACCAATCGTCCCCCAGAGGAAGATGAAGGGCAGCCCCAGCAGCAGCCCCGTAAGGGCGCCGGCGATCTGGACTTTGGCCAGAGAAGCAATCTTGCCGGAAGCCTGTAGGACTGCCGACCAAGCCGAGGAGGCGATGATACAAGGTACCGCGAAAGCGACGATGGCCATCTCGACGGCATACTTAGAGGATGCGAAGGTCACGATCCCAATTGGCCAGAAGAGAAGGAGCGCCAACGCGAGCCCCAGCAGACTAAGCACCAAGCCCATCCTAAGAACTGCGGCGACCTTAGTCGGCTTTAGCTCGTCGTCAGAACCGGCAATCAATCTCACGCCGGTCGTGCTTAGACCCCAGCCAGCGAAAGAAGCGACGTTGGCGCTAAAGGTATTAAATATGCCGATTAGGCCGACGCCAGATGCGCCGAGGATTAACGCAATTGTCTTAGCCCGGATAAAGGCAGCCGCCAGAACGACGACCTGAGCTCCGCCCATGAGCGCGCTGGAGCGGAGGATGCGGGCGAAGGACATTGACGGAAGGTGTTGGCGGTTGGCGGCTGGCGGTTGGGAGCGCCAAATAAGACGGTCAGCAATCAGGCACCGATGGCGGAACAATAGGCGGCGAAGAACTTGCGGCGATATTTGGCCCAGGTGTGCTTCGCGGCTTCGCGGCGGGCGGCTTCTCCCAATTGAAAGAGGTCATCGCGGCGCGACAGCGCCCAGGCGAGTTCCCGCTCGATCGCCGCCGCATTACCTGGCTCGATGAGCAGGCCGTTCTGACGATGCTGGATAAAGTCCGCCCCGCCCGTGCTGGTGGTGCAGAGCACCGGAACGCCGCAGGCCATGGCTTCGAGAATGACGAGCCCGAACCCCTCGGCGATCGATGGCAGCGCCACCAAGTCGCAATGTTTCAGGTCCGCCGCCAGCTGGACGTCGGAGAGTCCGCCTTTGATCTCGATGTCGACGGACTCAAACCCGCGTAAGAGGTCTCGGTCGACGGGGGCGCGCGTGTAGAGAATCAGCTTGGCTGCGCCCTTGGGCAGAGCAGCCAGCGCGGCGAGCAGATAGCGGGCCCCCTTGCGCTGTGACAGGGCGCCGACGAAGCCGACGGTGAGCGGCTTGGCCGAAGGCGCGACAGTCCGGGCCGAGAAGAGGTCAAGGTCGACGCCATATCCGATGACGTGCGCCGGCGACTTGGACCCGGCCGCGGCCAGGGAGTGTCGGGTGAACGAGCTGGCACAGATGACGGCATCGGCCATCGCGAAGGTTTCGTCATTATGGGCGAAGAGCGGCGACATCTCCGTCTCTTCCATGAGTGAGGCCTTCGCTTCAGGGACTTTTTCGATTTCTGTCTGAAAGAGTTCCCTCAGGTATTTTCCGTTAGGGTGAACCTGGAAAAGCACCCGGGGCAGACCCGATCCTTCCATCATGCGGAAGGCGGCGTCAGCGTAATAGCTATAGGCGATGAGCGGAGCACTCCGGGCCAGGGCGACTTGGCCGGCTTTCTGACTCAGCAGACGATCGGCGGCGGCGAAATGCGGCGAGTCCTTCCGGCGATCGATGCGGGCCTGCAGCGAATGCGCGAAGGCGCGATACGAACGCACGGCCTTGGTCGCCGGAATCTCCGGGTGGTGACGAACCTTGGCGAAACGATGGAAGCTCTTCCCGCAGAGTCCGGTCGTGGCCCAGAAATCGGAGAAATAGGCCTCGGTGACCAAGGCTTCGAGGGCATGGTTCTCCTGCAGGGCCAAGGCGGACTGATAGCGATCACGAGGACCGGCGAAACAGATGACTGCGGAGGGAGGCAAAGGGATGGAGGTAAAAGTGCTACAAAGGTGCAAATCGGAGCAGGCCTCCTATGCAAAAGTGCAAAGGTGATTTCAGGTGCAGGAGCAATGACAGGGGTTGGGGCAGGCAGACGCTTTCAGGTGTCTTGAGGCATGGACGTGATTACCATCGCATACCCTATTCCCCTAAGGTCGCGACACCGTCGCGCCCCTACCCATCGCTCAGGCCAGGTTGACGACCTGGATTACGTGGTCGACCTGGGCATCGGTGAGCACAGGGCTGATTGGCAACGAGACTACCTCGCGATGGATGGCCTCGGTCAGCGGAAAATCGAGATGGCCAAGTTCTTTGGCGTAGGCCGGCTGCTGATGCGGGGCGATGGGGTAATGAATGGCCGTGTGCACTCCCCGATCGAGCAATCGCCGGCGGAATGCGTCGCGATCCGGCACGCGGACCACGAAAAGATGCCAGACGTGGGAGTCCTCGCCGTGGCGGACGGATGGCAGGCGGACGTTCGGGGTCTTGATCTCGCGTCGGTAAAGGGCGGCGATCTCGCGTCGGCGGGTGTTATCGGCGTCGAGATACTTCAGTTTCACGCGAAGTAGCGCGGCCTGCAGTTCGTCGAGGCGGTCATTGGGGCCCTGCACGAGGTTCTGGTATTTCTCGTGCGAGCCGTAGTTGCGGAGGGCGCGGACCATGTCGGCCAGCTTAGCGTCCTGGCAGGTAAGCGCGCCGGCATCCCCGAGCGCGCCCAGGTTCTTGCCGGGATAGAAGCTGAAGGCGGCCGCATCACCCCAGGCGCCGGCCTTGACGCCACCGAGGGTCGCGCCATGCGCCTGGGCGGCGTCCTCAAGAAGGAGCAGGCCACGGTCGCGGCAGAGCTTCGCGATCGCCGGCATGTCGGCCACCTGACCGTAGAGATGGACCACAAGGACGGCCTTCACGTCCGGGGTGAGCGCGGCGGCGAGCTTCTCGGCGCCAAGGTTGTAAGTGTCCTCGTCAGGCTCGACAAGCACCGGGCGGAGACGGCTCTCGGTGATGGCGAGGATCGAAGCAATATAGGTGTTGGCGGGGACCGCGACGGCGTCGCCATCCTCGAGCAGGCCGAGCTCTTTCCACCCACGCAGAGCCAGGATCAGGGCCGCAAGCCCATCGGAGGTGCCGACGCAGTGCGGCGATCCCACCCAAGCGGCATACTCCGACTCGAAGGCCTTCACCTCTTCGCCAAGGACATACCAGCCCGAGTCGATCACGCGGGCGGCCGCGGACTTCAGTTCGGCCGCATGGCGTGCATTGATGGCCTTGAGGTCAAGGAAAGGGACGTTCATGCGAATAGCCTTTGCTGGGTAAATTTAGTGAGGCGAGCGCGGGTGAGCCTATAATCTTCGACGGAGTATTCGTAATGCCGATCTAACACGTCCTCCCGAATCAGTCGTGCGCCCATCTTTTCGTGGAATTTCCAGACGCTAGGGTTGGCCTGACGGACTTCGAAGTGCGCCCGCGCAAATCGAAGCGGTCCAAAGCCGAGGTCATAGACAAGCAAGGCCGATTGATAAGCGACCTCCGGTGATGTTCCCGGCCTGATAATCCAACTGCCCCAACAAAATGAATCACGCCCCAACTTGTAGTCGTAGAGACGAAGCGAGCCAACGGCTACGTCAGCGTTGATGATAATAAAGTAGGCTTCTAATCCGGCCGTGCGCCGTTGCTCATAAGCCCGCATCCAATTAACCTGATCGGTAAGTGCCGCGCTTGTCGTTGAGATATTCTGATTGCGCGCGGGATCTAGTCGCAAAGAAAGCAGAAACGCCGCATCTGCTTCCGTCGCCAGCCTCAGGAGGGTCTGAGCTCCTTGCAGGCTCGCCAAGAAGTCAGTAATCACCTTAGAATGAGATTCAGCCTCCAGCATGTCGGATAAAGTCCTGACGGTCACGGATATAGTCGGCTTCGTCGTATTCGGCGTCGGCTAACACCATGAGGACGCAGTCGGGAGAGAAGTCGTGCATCTCTCGCCAGAGGCCTGCGCCGATGAGCAGGCCTTGGGCGGACGAATTCAGGGTGACGTCTTCTTCGCGCTGGCCGTCGAAGAGCTTCACCCGGACGCAGCCCGCGACGCAGACGCAGAGCTGGCGGAGTTTCTTGTGGGCGTGGAAGCCGCGGCTGACCCCGGGCAGGGTGCCATGGATCCAATAGACGCGGCGAACCGCGAAAGGCAGCGCGCCCCCGAGCTCGGCGACGGAAAGCATCCCGCGCTCATCCCCGTGTCGGGGAATCGGAATCAGCTGGGCGAGTGATGCGGACATCAGCGGGGGCCTCCGATCAGCCCGGCGAGGTAGGCCCCGTAGCCGGACTTGGCCATGGGTTCGGCGAGACGCCGCAACTGTGCGTCATCGATGAAGCCCCTTCGCCAGGCGATCTCTTCGATGCAGCCGATCTTGAAGCCTTGGCGGGCTTCGACGATCTGCACGAACTGCGAGGCCTGGAGGAGCGAATCGAAGGTGCCGGTGTCGAGCCAGGCGGTGCCGCGCGGCAGGACCTTCACGCTGAGCTTGCCTTGGCGGAGATACTCGCGATTGACGTCGGTGATCTCGTATTCACCTCGGGCCGACGGCTTCAAGGCCTTGGCGATGCCGACGACAGAGTGGTCATAGAAGTAGAGTCCCGGTACGGCATGGTTCGACTTCGGGACCTTGGGCTTCTCTTCGATGGAGAGCGCCCGACCCGCCGCGTCGAACTCGACGACGCCGAAGCGCTCCGGGTCGTTGACATGATAGGCGAAGACGATGCCGCCTTCGGGGCGCAGGCACTCGCGCAGCATGACCCCCAGGCCGGCGGAGTAAAAGATGTTGTCCCCGAGGATCAGGCAGACGTCGTCGCCGGCCAGGAACTTCTCACCGAGCACGAAAGCCCGGGCGATGCCGTCGGGAGTCGCCTGCTCGGCGTATTCGAAGCGGCAGCCGAGCCGCGCTCCGTCGCCGAGCACCTCGCGGAACTTCGGGAGGTCCTGGGGCGTCGAAATGATCAGGATCTCCCGGATACCCGCGAGCATGAGCACGGACAGCGGATAGAAGATCATCGGCTTATCGTAGACGGGCAGGAGCTGCTTGCTCATGACCTGCGTCAACGGATGGAGTCGGGTGCCGGAACCGCCGGCGAGGATGATGCCTTTCATGAGATTCAGGGTCGGCCGAGACGCTCGAGGCGGTAAGTGCCGTCGAGGATGCCTTGGGTCCATGCTGGGTTGTCGAGATACCAGCGGACGGTCTTCCGGAAGCCGCTCCGGAAGTCCTCCTGCGGAGCCCAATCGAGCTCGGCGCGGGCGCGGCGGGCATCGATCGCATAGCGCTGGTCATGCCCGGGACGGTCGGCGACATAGGTGATGGCGGCGGCATGCGGCGCGCCGTCGGCCCGAGGCCGTAATTCGTCGAGCAAAGAGCAGAGCAGGATCACGAGGTCGAGGTTGCGTCGCTCGTTCCCGCCTCCGAAGCAATAGGCGCGGCCGGGCCGGCCTTTTTCCGCGGCGGCCAGCAAGCCCCGGGCGTGGTCTTCGACGTACAGCCAGTCACGGATGTTCTCCCCTTTGCCATACACGGGGATAGCCTCGCCGCGCAGGCATTTGAGGATGACGACGGGGATCAGCTTCTCGGGGAACTGGTAGGGGCCGTAGTTATTGGAGCAGTTCGTCACGATGACGGGCAGGCCATAGGTATCCATCCAGGCCCGGGCGAGGTGATCGCTCGCGGCCTTGCTCGCGCTGTAAGGCGAATGCGGGTCGTAAGGCGTCGATTCGTTGAAAGCCGGGTCCTGCGGTCCGAGGGAGCCGAAGACTTCGTCGGTCGAGACGTGCACGAATCGGAAAGCATCCCGCGGCTGGCCGGCCAGGGTCCGCCAATAAGCCAGGGCGGCCTGGAGGAGCTGGAAAGTGCCGGTGACGTTGGTCGCGATGAACTCGCCGGGACCGTCGATAGAGCGATCGACGTGCGATTCGGCGGCGAGGTGCAGGACTTTTTCGGGCTGCGCGGAAGCGAACACCCGCCGCAGAGCCTCCGCATCGCAGATATCGGCCTGGACGAAGGAGAAACGCGGCTGGCCGAACATGTCCGCAAGGGAAGCCCGATTGCCGGCGTAGGTCAGTTTATCGACGACCGTGATCTCGTGGCCGGCGGCATGGGCCAGCCGGGCGAGATTCGAACCGATGAAACCGGCGCCGCCGGTGATGAGGAGTTTCATTTTTAAAGAATAAGGGGGTAGTTAAGGTAGGGCCGACCATCCTTGGTCGGCCGTGTCTTGAGGTAGGGGCGCGTCGGTGACGCGTCCGTCTGACCACCCTGCGGACGCGTCGCCGACGCGTCCCTACCTAGGGCAGTTATGTCGTGACGCGGCCCCGACCCTACCTTTTGAAGCACTTCAGCACTCCAGCGATCACGCGGTCGCGGTCTTCGGATGACATGCCTGCTCCGGAAGGCAGGCAGAGTCCTTGATCGAAGAGGCGGGCGCTGACTTTTCCTCCGTGCATCTCGGCGCCGGCGAAGACAGGCTGGAGGTGCATGGGCTTCCAGACGGGGCGGGCTTCGATGTTCTCGGCTTCCAAGGCGAGACGCACCTGCTCGCGGGTGACGCCAGCGAGGTCAGGGTCGATGGTCAGGCAGGTGAGCCAGCGGGTCGACTGACCCCACGGGGCCTCGGGCTGCATGACGACGCCAGGGAGGTCCTTGAAGGCTTCGGCGTAGGCTTGGAAATGTCCGCGACGACGAGAGACTTTGCCAGAGAGCCGGGTGAGCTGGCCCAGTCCGATGCTGGCGGCGATATTGCTGAGGCGATAGTTGTAGCCGATGGTGGAGTGCTGGTAATGCGGCGCGGCGTCCCGCGCCTGAGTCGCCAGGAAGCGGGCCTGCTTCGCGAACTCGGCGTCGTCGGTGACGAGCATGCCGCCGCCGCCGGTGGTGATGATCTTGTTGCCGTTGAAGGAGTGGATGCCGGCCAGGCCGAACGAGCCAGGGGAGGATTCCCCATAGGTAGCGCCCAGGGCTTCGGCGGCGTCTTCGATCAGTTTCACGCCATGCTTGTCGCAGCACGCCTTGATGGGGGCGATGTCCGCCGACTGGCCATAGAGGTGCACGAGCACCAGGGCCTTGGGCTTCCGGCCGGCCTTGACCTTCTGCTCGATGACCGCGCAGGCCAACGCAGGATCCATGTTCCAGCTCCGTTCTTCCGCGTCGATGAAGACGGGTTTCGCGCCGAGATAAGTGATGGGAGAGGCGGAAGCGATGAAGGTGAGCGAGCTGCACAGGACTTCGTCGCCGGGGCCGACGCCGGCGAGACGCAGGGCCAGATGCAAAGCCGCGGTGCCGGAAGTGACGGCGACGGCGTGCTTCGAGCCGACGATCACGGCGAAATCTTCCTCGAAAGCGTCGAGGTTCGGACCAGCCGGCGCGATCCAATTGGATTGGAAGGCTTCCAGGACGTGTTCGATTTCGGCGGTGCCGATGTCGGGAGGGGAAAGGTAGATACGGGGAAGTGGCATTGGGTTTAAAAAGTGCAAAGGTGCAAATCGGAGCAGAGCTCCTATGCAACGGAACGAGACAAATGTAATCTCAAGGGGAGACCGGAAACCGGATAGTTAGCTGCGGGGCATTTTCGGGTGGCGGGTGGCAGCCCCAGGTGGCGGGTGGCGGGAAGGGCCTAGCCTGTGATGGGGAGTATCTGTGGTTTAACCTAACCCTGAAGCGACATGATTACGGACATGTGCGCCGCACCTATTGAGCTACGTGTCCTCTCCTTGGCCAACGAACTGTCTGAGCGAATCTATCGCCTAACTGAAGGTCGCAATTATCGCGGCGACGGGGTGCTGCGGAATCAGATCCGGAGAGCGGGTCTTTCTGTCTCCAGCAACATTGCCGAGGGCGACGGCAGGAGGTATAGCAAAGAAGGAATGCGGTTCTTCCAGATAGCCATAGCTTCGGCGGAGGAATGTAAGAGCCAACTGAAAGTGGCTGGCCATCTTGGCGCAGTACCACGCGATGAGGCTATTCGTGCTTACGAAGGCTATTCCGTCGTGTGCAGGATGCTGAACCGACTCATCATTTCTCGAAAATCTAGGGGTGATATCCTTGAGTAGCTCCAAGCCAATATAAGCCGCCACCTGCCACCCGTGGCTGCCACCCGCCACCCGAGAATTTACCTGTCTTACTTCCACTTCCTATCCGCATATATCCCCAGCGGAGCGAGGGCCTGCCATAATCCCCCATTCGCGGGATCCGCGAACAAATCCTCGATCCTCGCGTTCGAAGATATCCGCACGAACATCTGCTCGTTCTTCTGATTCAGCCCATAGGTCATGATGTCTTTCCAGACGAGCGGGAGGCGTTCGAGCCGGCCGAGCAATCCGTTGCGCCAGCCGGCTTCCTGCTCTTCATACCGGTTCGGTTCGCCGTTCACGAGATGCCAGAAGGCGACGTTCTGCTTCCCGCCGTTGGGCACGATATATTGGCCGGATTCATACGGGAGCAGCTCGCGCTCCCCCACCCTGCCCGGCACGGCATGCAGGCGTTCGGTGCGCACGCACCCGTTGTTGACCCAGCAGGAATCGGGATTGTGGGAACCGGCGTCCACGACCGAGACTTTGCCGGGCTCCCAATAGGCGACATAGACGAGGATCTGCGTCCCGCCCCTGAGATACAGGTACTGCTTGGCCTGGCTGAAATTCAGGATGCCTTGGGCGCTGGCCATCGCCGCCGAACTTCCGGCGATCGGGATCTCGCGGCGCGTCCAGCCCGGCACTTCTGGCAAGGCCTGCCCGAGGTCGCCGGTGAATCCGCGCGGACGCGGTGGCGAGAATTCGGCGGCGAGCACGAGCGCCAGCAGCGCGACGAGCATCACCGAACCGAAGATCAGCAGCGCCTTGCGCATGTCAGATCACCCGGGCCGGATTGCCGGCGACGAGGACGTCGGAAGGGAAATGGGTCATCACCACCGCGCCGGCCGCGACGACCGTGCGGTCGCCGATGGCCTTGCCGGGGATGATCGACGCCCTGCTGCCGAAGAAGCACGCCTGCCCCACGCTGGCGCCGCCGGTGATGTCACAGTGGGCGCTCAAGGAAGTCCATCGCCCGATGCGGGCATCGTGCCCGATGGTGCAGTTGAGGTTCACCATCGCGAAATCTCCCACGTCGATGTCGACCGAGAGGACGGCGCCAGGGCAGATGACCACGCCGCGCCCCAGCGTGACCCGCGCGCCAAGGACGGCGGAAGGGTGGACGAAGGTCAGGAACTCGGCTCCCGCCGCGAGCAGCGGCGCGACCAGCTGCTCCTTGAGCGTCGGCATGCCCAGGCCGACGACGTAGAGTTGATCGGCGGAGGGACGGTGGCCGGTGAGGGACGCCACCGGCGCGAACGATCCAAAGGGTTTCAAGGCTTCGGGATTGTCGTCCAGGAAGCCGGCGAGCCGCCATTGGCGGCCGCAATCAGGATGCTGGCCCGCCCAGGCGTGCAGTTCGCGGCCGAAGCCGCCGGCGCCGACGATGAAGAGCTTTTTCATGAGAGAGATTGGATGAGATCAAGGAGGTCGCCGACGGTCCGGCAGGCGCGGACCCGGGCGCCGCTGACCTCGCGGCGATGCACGTGCTCGCAGTGCGAGACGACGAGCAGGATGGCGAGGGAATCCCAGCCGGGCAAGGCGGCGAGGACGGACGTCTCGTTCGCGGCGACGAGCAGATCGATGTCGGCCTGGAGGGCGTGCAGGATTTCAGGGCGAGTCATCGAGGGAAAGGCAGGATGGAAGCCACGGCGAGGGGGCCGAGTTCGCCCGCGAAGGCGCCCCAAGAGAGCCCGACGCCGAAGCCGCACCCGGCGACCTTGAGCGGTCCGGCGGTGAGCCGCTCGCCGAGCCCGTCGATGAGCGCGCACGGAATCGAAGCCGAACTCTGGTTGCCATACTTCTCGACGACGCCCATCGGCGTGCGCTCGGCGGCGACGCCGATCTTCTTGGCGAGCGTGGAGAGGATGAAACGGTTGGCCTGATGCAGGACGAGCGCGTCCAGAGATTCAGGCGAGAGGCCGGCGTGGCGGAGAACGGACTGAAGGGCCGGGGGGACTTCCCGGAGGGTGAAGCTGAAGACATCGGCGCCACTCATCGCAAGATTGGCGTCATGCCGACGATTGCCTTCGGCGTCCGTCTTTTCGTTCAACGGGCCACCAGGCTGACGCGCCCCGCCTTGTTTGACGATGATGGCCGGCGCGCCGGTGCCGTCGGCACCGAGCACGAAATGCCAAGGAGCGGCCCGCCCGGTCTTTTCGACGAGCGTCGCCGACCCGGCATCGCCGAACAAAGGATCGGTCGAGCGGTCGCCGGGATTCGTCAGGCGGCTGAGCGTATCCCCGGCGCATAAGAGCACGCGCGCGGCTCCGCCGTGAGCGCATAGCAAGGCGGCCTGATGGAGGCCGTAGACCCAGCCGGAACAGCCGAGCGAAAGATCATAGGCCGGCGCCGACTTGCTCAGACCGAGGCGGCCATGCAGCAGCGAGGCGTTGTTCGGCTGAGCGTGGTCTGGGGTCTGGGTGACGAAGATGACGGCGTCGATGGAAGTCGCGTCCAATCCCATCTCGGCCAGCAGGCGCTCCGTCGCGTCCGCGCAGAGATCCAAGGCGGACACTCCGGCCGCGGCGACGCGACGCTCGCGAAGCCCGATGGTCTGGGCGGTACGCTCCAGCGCGACCCGGTCGACGCCGGCGGCGAGTCCGTCCGCGATGAAATCCCGCACGATCGACCCCGTGGTCACGGCGAGGCCGGCGAGACGGATGTTGGAGAGGGAGGAATGCATGGGCTAACGAGAGGACTGCGTGGAGGACTGAATGGATGGAAGGCAGACTAGGGGCAGCGCAAAGGTGAAACTAAGGGGTAGGGGTAGGGATAGGGGTTGGGGTAGGAAAATACTTTCAGGTGTCTCGAGGTAGGGACGTGATCACTATCGCGTCCTCCCTGGTGCCTGACGGATGCGATGTCATCGCATCCCTGCCTAAGGCCCCGCCACCAGCCACCTGGGGCTGCCACCTGCCACCCGAGAATGTGTCCCACGTTTTACGTAGGACAGCACATGGTGCTGTCCCTACCCTCAGCGCCCGGCAAACTGCCTCACCCATGACTCCAGGCACAGGATCGCGAGCAGCGGATAGGCGGCGTCGATTTCGCCGCGCTTGTCAGCCTCGAGTAAGGCGACGGTGCCTTCGCCGGAGAACAGCCCGGTGGCGTCGAGCCGGCCGGAACGAGCGAGCTCGCGCAGACGGTCGCCATACACGCCGTGCAGGAGCTGCCGCAAAGGGAGCCCGAAGCCGGCCTTGGGGCGGGTGAGGATCTCGTCCGGCAGGACGCCCCGCAAAGCGCGTCGCAGCACATGCTTGCCGGCGGGCCCGCTCATCTTGCGGGCGTCGGCGAGACGTTCGGAGAAGGCGACGAGGTCCGGGTCGAGGAACGGCAGGCGGACTTCGACGCCACAGGCCATGGCCATCTTGTCCGTGTAGTTGAGGTTATGATCCGCCAGGAAGTGCGCCCGGTCGAGGTGCAGCATCTGGTTGAGCCGGCTGACTCCCTCGGGGAGACTTTCGAGCGACCGGAGAAGCAGGTCGACGGGGCGATGCGCACCCACGCTCTCGCGCATGGCCGGACTCAGCGCCGGGGCCAAGGTCTCCTGACCGATCCAGAGGAAATAGCTCGCGAGCCGCTCCGCGGGTTCGGCGTCGGCGTAGCGGAAGAGTTTGCCGAGGCGACGGCCGAGGGGTGAGTCGGCGGAGAGGCCTTGGGCCGAGCGGCGCAGGAGCGCGCGGACCGGCCGGGGCGCCCAAGCCCAATAGGGTTCGGCCTGCAGGGCGGCGTGACGACGGTAGCCGGTGAAGAGATCGTCGCCGCCGGAGCCGGAGAGCAGGACTTTCACGCCGCGATCGCGGGCTTCGCGGCAGACGGCATACGCGGTGAACGCCGCTCCGTCCGCGGTGGGCTCGTCCAGGGACCAGACCATGGCGTCCAAATCCAGCAGCGCGGAGTCGCTCAGGACCGCGTCATGCAGAGGCGCGCCCAACCGCCGGGCCATCATGACGGCATAAGGATATTCTTCCGCGAAGCCTTCGGCCGCCAGTCCGGCCAAATCCGCCGAGCCGACGGTGAAGCAGGGATAGCGGCGCGGGTCGCCGAGCTCAGCGCAGGCGAAGTGCGCGATGGCGGAGGAATCGACGCCGCCCGAAAGGAAGCCGCCCAACGGGACGTCCGACACCAGCTGTCGGCGCACGGCCTGGCCAAGATAATGACGGCAGGCCTCGGCGGCCTGTCGATCCGTGAACGGCTGGATTTCCTGCGAATAGTGCGGGGCGACGAAAGAGCCTCCCTGCGTCCGCCCGTCGGCCGTCCATTCGAGATACGATCCGGGCGTCAGCTTGCGCACGCCTTTGGCCGGCGTGAGTTCGCCCGGAGCGTAGAGCAAGGTGAGGTAGGCCGCGACCGCCGCAGGATCGAGAGACCAATCGACGCCCGGAAGACCTCGGAAGGCTTTCAGTTCGGAGGCGAAGAGCCGGCCCTCGGCGGTCGTGGTCCAATAGAGGGGCTTCACGCCCGCGGCATCACGGGCCAGCAGGAGCTTGCGCTCCGCCGGAAACCAAGCCGCGAAAGCAAAGATGCCGTTGAGCCAAGGAAGGCAGTCCCGGCCGTGCCGGGCGAGCAGGTTGGCGAGGACTTCGGTGTCGCTCTCGCCGCGGAAGACGACGCCATCACGTTCGAGTCCGGCGCGGAGCTCCCGATAGTTATAGATCTCGCCGTTGAAGCTGACGATGACCTGGCCGGCCGCATCGGCCATCGGCTGGGCTCCGTTGGGCGATAGGTCGAGGATGGCCAGACGGACGTGCGCCAAGCCGGCAGCGGCATCATGCCACTGTCCGCTGCCGTCCGGCCCGCGATGACCCTGCGCGCGGTTCATCCGTCCGAGCAAGTCCGGCGGGTAACGACCGACATATCCGGCGATGCCGCACATGGTCAGGACCGGCCTCCCTCGCCGGCGTAGATCTGCAAGGAACGGCGCGCGATGGCTGACCAATCGTGGACCGCGGCCACATATGCCTGCCCTCTCCGGCCTTGTTGGCGGGCCAGTTCCAAGTCCATGAGCAACGGCCGCATGGCTTCGGCCAGGGCCTGCGGGCCGCGCGCGCATTCGACGAGCCCGCCGGCCTGCGCGGCCTCGGCCATGTAGCAACCCTCTGTGGCGACCACCGGCAAGCCGGCGGACATGGCCTCCAAGATCGCCAGCGCCATGCCCTCGGATTCGGAGGCGTGGACGAAACAATCCGCGGCGGCATAGGCGGTGGCCTTCGCGGCTTCATCCATGAAACCCAGCCAATGCACGCGCTGGGCGCAACCTGCGTCGGCCGCCGCCGCTTTCAGCATGGCGGTGTAACCGGGCTCAGCCTCGGGATTGCCCGCGATGAGGAGATGGGCTTCCAGCCCGCCGATCGCCCGGATGATGTCTTCGATGCGCTTCTTGGAGGTGATCCGTCCCACGAAAAGCACGACGCGCTCGGCCGGACCAAGACCGTGCCGTGCCCGCAAGGCGAGGCCGGCTTCGCGGGAAGCGACGGCGACCGGCCGGATGCCGTTCGGGACGACGTGGATCGGCGAGGTGATGCCCAGTGAGCCGAGCTGCGCCTGCTCCAGCGAGGTGAGCGTGAAGACGCCGTTGGCCCGGTTCAACTTCGGCCGGGTGAAGAAACGGATATACAGCCGTTTCTTGATGGCTTTGAAGTCCCAGCCCGAAAACAAAGCGGGGTCGAGGGCGCCGTGGGGATTGAAGAAGACCTTCAGGCCGCAAGCCGTCGCGGCTCGCCCGACCTGGGCGTTCAGCGGCGTGAACGTATTGTGCGCGTGCAGGACCGCATCGGGAGGCAACTTATCGATCTCGCGACGAAGACGGAACGAGCGGGCGAAGCCGAGCAAAGGATCGGGATAGAAATAGCGGATCGGCAGGCCGTCGAAGATTTCCGTCGAGCCTGCGCGGATCGCATCCGGCGTCCAGATCTCGACGTCCGCGCCCAGGCGCCGCTGCGCCCCGGCCAGCTCGAACACCATTTTCTGCACGCCTCCGGCATATGCACCGGGAAGGCATTCATAGACGATGTGACGGATGAGGGACACGGACTAAAGTGAGGGCGCCGAAGAGTTGGGTGGGGTGCTTATCTTCGGGTGGCGGGTGGCAGCCTCAGGTGGCGGGTGGCGGGAAAATATTCAGCAAGGGGAAACGAAGACCGGATGATTGGCTGGGGTTATTCCTAATGACCGAAGCAAACTTCCCGGTTTCCGGTCTCCCGTTGATTGGAAATTATCCTGCCACCCGGGGCCCGGGGCCGCCACCTGCCACCCGAAAGTGCTTCTCTTCTTGTCAACGTGTCAACTGGCCAACCGGTCAACTAATGTTGCCCTCCTCTTCTTCCTCCATCGCCATCGGATCCGCGGGCGGGCGATCCATCGATTTGACGGCGAAACCAGGGATGGAATGCAGGATCCAGGCGAACAGCATCGGCATGTTGTGCACGACGGTGAAGACGAAGATGGAGAGCAGGCCGTCGCGGAAGGTCTGGATCAGCGCCATGAAGAAGACCAGGTAGAGATAACGCCCCAAGCGGAGCATCGGCCCGGTCGTCGCGCGCAGGCAAACCGCGGTGAGGACATAACCCATCAGCGCCGGGATGCCGATCAGGCCCATGTAGCCGAAATTGAGGTAGGCCTCGCCGAGATAGGTCATGATCCGGCCCTCGACGTCATAGCGGCGGCCCGAAGTGGATATTTCCTGCATATGATCCGCCAGACCGGGCTTGTTCGGCCAGATCGAGCGCGGGATCGGCAGCGTGATGATGGCCAGATAAGTCGAACCCCAGAACTTGCGGTCGTTGCCGTCGATGAGCGAAAGACCGCCGGCGAACTGATCGAGGAAGTCTTCCGCGGCGCTGACCTCGACGTAGGAATTCTTTTCTTTCACGAAGGCCTGGCTGAACTGCGCGATGGCTTCCTCTGTGTCGCCGTATTGCAGGGCCTGGCCGATGTATTTCAACCGCGGGAAGACCAGTCCGACGAAAAGCGCGCCGATGAAAATCAGCAGCGTCGGCCAGCGGCGGCGGCGGGTCTGAAGATAAAGGGCCGCAAAATAAAGGAGCGGCAAAACCAGCATGAAGCGGTGGTAACCCTGCAAGGCGACCGCTCCGAGGAAGAAGGCCGCCAAGACGAGGAGATGCCAACGGAAGCCGAAAGCAAAGACCAGAAGACCGATGACGCCGATCGGCCACATGGCGATGGCTTGGATGTAACTGGCGGAAACCGCATCGGGGGCCAGGACATACCCTGAAGTTCTGATTATGTAGAAGAAGTAGGCTCCTAGCGGCAGGCAGATCAGCCCGATGGCCTTGGCGATGTTCAGATTAAACACCCGGCGCTCGACCGGCTGATCTCCTTTGGCTTCGAAGACTTTATGGGCCCACCAGGACGCGAGGACGAAAAAGACCAGGGCCGCATCCCCCCAGAGCATCGCCCGGCTGATTTCTTCCGGAGTGATGGGCTCGGCATTCGCCTGACCGGTATACATCAGTTGCGAACCGCCCAAGATCTGGAAAAGGCGGAAGGTGAAGCTGTAAAGGTGGAATACCAGATACGCTGTCAGCGGATGCCAGAACGCCATCCGCCGGAACATCAACGCGATGACCGCGATGACGACCCCGAGGTCGAGGAGGAAGTATGGGATGAGGGAATCCAATTTAACGAGAGTATGGAGTATCGAGTATTGAGTATGGACGATATGGAAGGGCTGGCGGTCTGGTGGCCGGAGGACTGCGGGCAGCTTAACTTCAGGTGGCGGGTGGCAGCCTCAGGTGGCGGGTGGCGGCCACGGGAGTCGGGAACTCAGGTGTCAGCTTCTCGGCCATCGGCTGCGGAAACCTGGCCCCGGCTGCCGAAGTCCGAATGGCTGACTCCCGAAAGGCCGATGCCTTGGGGGCCGTCACCCGTCGCCTTCAAGACATGACCGCAGCATACTATCCGGTTGCCGGTCTCCCTTAGAGTGAAAGTTATCCTGCCACCTGAATCCCGGGGCGGCCACCTGCTACCCGGGAATGCTTTCGCCTTTGCACCAAGGACCGCACGTGGTGCTGTCCCTACCTCATCTTCTTCATCCTCTCGCCGCTGACGGAAGGAACGAAGGTGACGCGGGTCGGGGCCTTGTGGCGGGCGAGGCGTTCGCGGCAGGCGCTGCGGATGGCGGCACGCAAGGCTTCTTGGTCTGCAACCGAAGCGACGACGTCCACGACGACGGTCTGGCCGGTCAAGGGGTGCGGTTCGCCGCGCACGCGGCAGTCCATGACGCCGGCGACGGACAAGACGACGGATTCGACCTCGGCGGGCATGAGCTTCTCGCCCCCGACGTTGATCATCTCGCCCATGCGTCCGAGGACGCGGATCGTGCCATCGGGCCCTGGCTCCACTTTGTCGCCGGTCCGGAACCACCCGTCGGCGGTGAAACGCTCATTGCTGGCATTGAGATACCCGGCGACCTGCGTCCGGCTACGGAGCCAGAGTTCGTCGTCGACGACCTTCCATTCGAGGTTCGGGTCTTCGAAGCGCAGGAAAGTCGAGCCGGCCACGGGACTCTCGGTGCGGGTGATGCCGGTCTCGCTCGTGCCAAAGGTCTGGATGAAGCGCACGCGCGGGAAAGCCGCCTTGAGCCGGGCAAGCAGGCTTTCAGGCATCGGCTCCATCCCATAGGTGATGACACGGAGCGAGGAAAGATCGTGCGTGGCGGCCGCGCCGGAGACGAGGAGCAGGTTCAGGAAAGTAGGCGATGACGGCAGGACGGCGACGCGGTGACGGGCGATGGCGCCGGCGACATCACCCGGCGCGCGGGACGACGGAATCACGAGCGGCACGCCTGCGGCGAGGCCGCCGAAGAGGGTGTTCAGTCCCCCGATATGGTCGAAACCCAGGACGGCAAGGACGACGAGATTGCTTTCGTGACGGGTCTCGTACGAATGCAACAGCCGGTCGAAATCATGCACCATCGCCTTGGGCGTGCCGCTGGTGCCGCTGGAGAAGAGGACCAGTCCGGCGACGCCACGAGACGCAAGTTCCAGGAACAAGGGATGGGAGGAAGGTTCATCGACCCGCGGGAAGAGCTTCCATTCCATGGCGTCGGTCATGACCACCCATTGGGCATTGATCAGCGCGAGCTTGGCCGGATGTTCCGCAGGATTGCCGGCCAGCGGCGCGGCGAAATGTCCGGCTTCGGCGAGGGCCAGCAACCACGCGGTCGCGGCCGGCCCATGCCCGCCGACGACGGCGACCGCCGCCGGACCGGGCAGACGAAGACCATCGAGCGCCCGCTTGGCATCGTCGACCAATCCGGCGAGCTGGGCATACGAGCACGCGCCCCACGCGCCGACCAAGGCAGGCTTGGCGGCGTAAGCGGTGAGGCGGGAAAGGAGGGACATGCTCAGCGGGCGGACTGAATTGAGGACTGCGTTGAGGACTGAATGGAGGGCTGAATCGATGCGAGACAGACGAAGAGCCAGTGCAAAGGTGAAGCTAAGGGGTAGGGACGTGATCACTATCGCGTCCGCCCTAGCGCCTGACGGATGCGATGTCATCGCATCCCTACCCAAGGCAGGCACTCCCCCGATACTCCATACTCTATACTCTATACTCTCGCTTAGATCTGGCCGAGATATTCCACGCCGCCGGACTTCAGGTCGGCATCGTGGATTCGGGTGAGGATGAAGTCGACGGCCTGGTCCATCGACGTGCCGGCCGGGCGACCGATGGCTTCGTTGATCCTGGCCAGGGCGGCCTTCGGTACGGCCCGCGTGAGGCGCGTGTCCACGGGCCCTAAGCCGAGGGCGACCACGCACACGCCTTGGGTCGCGAGCTCTTTCGCGGCGACCTTGCTCAGCGCCTCGACCGCGGCCTTGCTGGCGACGTAGGCGGCTTCGCCTTCGAGCGAAAGCGGGACGGCCACGGTGGTGAGGTTGATGATGCGTCCGGCACGCTGACGCACCATGACCTTGCCGACCGCCTGGAGGCAATGGAAGGCGCCGAGATAATTGACCCGCATGAGGGATTCGGCGACGGCGCCCGGGGTGAGCAGGAAGGCATTCAGCGCGGCGGCGCCGGCGTTGTTGATCAACAGGTCGATCCGGCCCGACGACGCCACGGACGCCACGGCGCCGCGCACCGCGTTCTCGTCGGTCACATCGACCGCATGGGCCTTGAAGCGCTCATGCACGATGGCCTGCGCCCCGCGCGCAAATCCGTGCACGGTCCAGCCGTCGGCAAGCAGGCGTTCGGCCAAAGCTCGGCCCAGGCCTGCCGAGGTCCCGGTGATGAGGGCGGTGTTCATGTCGTCGGAGAGGTGAAAACTTCGAAGCCCTGACGGTCTTGCCGCTCATAACCGCAGGAGAGCAGGAAATCAGAGATGTCCCGGGCCCGCAGGCCCCGGGCGGTGAGCATTTTTTCGTGCACCTCGACCAGCACCCGCTTCACGCGGCGGGTCCGGAACAACTCCTTGGATCCGAGGATCGCTTCATATTCATGACCTTCGACGTCGACCTTCATGACATCGACCGTAGGCAGGGAATATTCCTGCAGGCAGGCCTCCAAGGTCAGCAGGCGGACGGACTGCGTCGGATTCGCATAACGCGTGGCACGGGTCAGGCCGCTGCTGCCGCTGTTGGTGTCGGGCGCGAGGTTGAAGTCGGCCGCGCCGGCGACATCGGAGATGGCTACCTGCGCGAGCGTGACATGGGCGGCGGCGTTCAATGCGAGATTGCGCCGGATGACCGTCCCGAGCCTGGCCTGCGGTTCGATCGCCAGCACCCGGCCCGTCGGACCGACGGCGCGCGCGGCGATCACGGAAAAAAAGCCTTCATTGGCCCCGAGGTCCACGAAGGCCATGCCCGGCTTCAGGAACGAGACAAGGAGCGCTTTCGTCTCCGGCTCATACCCTTCGACGGACGTGACCCGGAAGCCGAAATTCGAAGCCAGATCCACCCAGAAACACCCGTCGGCGACGCGGACTTCCTGCCGGCCCCAGCTCAGGAGTCGTTTGATACCTTGGCCGAGGATGGCGGGACGGATTCGCAGCAGCAGGGCGGCGAGAGGGCGAGGATAGGTCATCGTGGGCTAAGCCGTGATTTCGACGATGAAGTCGGCCAGCAGGTCGGCGCGGCGGAAGGGCGAGGTGAGGCGGCTCATGGCTTTCTCGTCCGCGAGGGTGACGGTCTTGCCGGTGGCGACGCGGATGTCTTCCTCGAGGTCGGCGATGAGCGTGACGAGTCCGATGCTGTCCAGCGCGGCGGCTTCACCGAACAGGCGTGTCTGCGCGTCGGCGTTTTCCAGCGCCGGCTTGCCGAGCTCGCGGCCCAAGGCGGCGAGCCGGCCAAGGACGAGGGTGAGGGCTTGTTCGCGATTCATGTCAGGTTCGAAGGACGGACGGGAGGTCGGACATGTCCGGACGGACGATGTCGGGCGATCCGCCGGGCGCGTCCGGGGCGTCGGCATAGACGCCATCCGGACGGCGGATGCGGACGGAGAGCCAGCCGAGGGCGCGCGGAGCGACGAAATCTTTCGCCGGATTATCCGCGACATAGGCGAAACGTTCGCCCGGATGCCGGGCCATCAGCAGCTCGAAGGCCGTCGGCGCAGGCTTCCAGCATGACCGGCCCAGTTCTTCGGTGAAGACGGGGCGGCGAATCCATCGCTCCAGTCCGAGGGCCGCCGCCTTATGGCGCTGCGTCGGCAGGTAACCGTCGCTGATGAGTTCCAGCGGAAAGCGCCCGTGGAGCGTGCGGACCGCTTCCTGGGCGTCCGGAAACCATGGGAGCGCGGTCGGACGATGCGCGCGAAAGCAGGCCAGGAAACCCGCCAGCTGGTCGGGCGAAAGCCGGGCGCGGCCCGTGGCTTCGGCCGCCGCCTGGAAGAGGTCGGGGCGCCGGCCCGCGGCGTGGAGTTCGGCGAGCTTCATGCCATAATCCTCCCAACCATAGGCTTGGTCGGCCTGACGACCCACCGCCGCCAGCGCCGAGACCGCGAAGGCGGATTCGGGGAACAAGGTGTCGTCGAGATCAAAGACGATGACCATCGGTCAGGCCCGCGGTTCGCGCACGAAGAACGCCGCATCATACCTCAGCATGAGGACGCCCTCTTCCCAGGCATCGTTCGCGGCGGAGGGAAGCCCGGCGGCCTCCTCGAGCAGCCAGCGGGTGAAGTGCGCCCCGGCTTCATGGGCCAGCGGATAACCGCCGCCGAAACGGGCGTTCACCTCGAAGACGCACACGCTGGCGTCCGCGCGCACGATCGCCTGGAAACAAGCCGGGCCGCGCAAGCCCGGCAGCGCCGCCGTCAGCCGTTCGGCCGCGGCGAGCAAGGCCGGCCGACGGACCGTCCGGCCTTGCGATACTTCGCCGGAGCGCACCGCGATCCGCAGGTGCGGCACGGCGGTCGTCAGCCTGCCGGCCTGATCGACGAAGATGTTCACGGTATGCTCGTCGCCCGACCATAGCTCCTGGACGACGTACCCGTCGGGCGGCAAGCCGGCCAGCTCCTCATGGGCGCGGGGACGCAGGATGCCGACCGATGAGCTCCCGGCGATCGGCTTGGCGATGACCGGGCCGGGCAAGGAGCGAGGGGCGGCCAGGAAATCCCGGAGCAGCATCGTCCGCGGCGTCGGGACGCCCGCCTTCGCCAAAGCCTGCGCCGTCGCGAGCTTGTCGCGGGCGATACGCACCGCGTCCGGACGGGAAACGGCCACCCTGGTGCCGATCTTCGCGAAAGCGTCGACGGCTTCGCTCAAAGGGAGCAATTCCGGATCGATGGTCGGCACCAGCAGGCCGACCTTCTCGCGCGCGCATATTTCCAGCAAGGCATCCACGTAGCCGGGCGCATCGCAGGCCGGCACGCCGAAGACGGCATCGGCGGCACGGCAGGCCGTGCTGAGGTCAGGCCGGAGCTCGGCGGCGAGCACCTGCAACGGCATCCGCAAGGTCGCCGCCGAAGCCCGGAAGCATTCCAGGAGCTGGTTGCGGCGGCCTGCTGAGGTAAGGAGCAGTTTCATGAAGTTGAGATCAGGGCCGCGCGGCTTCGAGCGTGGCGACGAAGCGGGCGGCGAGGAGCGGGCGGGCGAATTCCTTTTCGCCCAAGGCGCGGGCCGCGGCTCCCATGACGCGGCAGGCGGCCGGGTCGGCGGCCAGGCGCTGGAGCGCGTCGGCGAAGGTGACCGCGTCGCCAGGAGGAACGACGATGCCGCATTCGTGCTCGCGGATGAGTCCGGCGAGCCAGCCGGGGTAATTGTTCACGACCGGAATCCCGGCGGCGAGATAGTCGAAGAACTTGTTCGGCGAGGTGCCGCGGTAGAACGCCGGGACGTCTTTCAGGACCATGAGCCCGCAGCCGAGCGAAGCGGTGATGGCGCCGAGTTCGGCCTTGGGCACCGGCGCGTAGAAGAGGCAGTTCGACAGCCCGCGCTCCGCGGCGAGGGCGGCGAGGCGTTCCTTCTCCTTGCCGTCGCCGATGAAGGCGAGCTTCACGCGGGCGTCGCCGCGGCGCTTCAGTTCCGCGGCGACGTCGAGCAAGGCGTCCAGTCCGTTGGCCACGCCATGGGCTCCGGTGAAACCGGCGACGAAATCCTGAGGCCCGACGCCGGGCAAGGCGAGGCGGGCGCGCTTGGCGGGATGGAAGACCTCGAGGTCGCAGCCGTTGGGAATCATGGCGACCGGCAGACGTTCGTCGGCGCGGGCCCGGATACCTTCGACGATGCCAGGCGAGAGGCCGACGCACGCATCGGCGGAACGATAGCCGAGGAATTCCAGGAGCGACATGCCGCCGAGGACGAAGGGATTGCGCAGGCCGAGGGCGCGAGGGAGTTCGGGCCAGAGGTCGCGGACTTCGAAGACGAAGGGCTTGCCGCGAAACCATTTGGCGGCGAGCCCGGGGATGACCGCGGTGATCGGCGTCGAAGTCGCGAAGGCGAGATCGTAATCGAGCTGCAGGGCCAGGCGGACCGAGCGAAGCGCGAAACGGAGGAAGGTCCAGCCCCGGCGAAGGAGCGAGTCGCGGTTGGCATACGCCAGGGGCAACGAGATGACGTCGATGCCGTCGACGTCGCCGCGATGCCAGCCGCGCTCGGCGTCGTAAGGCAGCTCCAGGCCGCTCTGCGCATGCGCGCCGCAGACGACCGTCACCTGATGTCCGCGCGCGATCAGCGCCCGTGCGAACTCATACGAGCGCGTGCCGGTCGCGCCCTGCGGGGTCGCGAAATGCTGATGGAAATAGAGGAGGCGCACGAAACGCGAAGCGTTGAGGACTGAGTCGATGACTGAATCGAGGGCTGAATAGAGGGCTGAATTGATGAAAGATAAACTGGGGGCCGGAGGGCTGGTTTACTGAGGTAGGGACGTGATCACTATCGCGTCCTCCCTGACGCCTGACGGATGCGATGTCATCGCATCCCTACCCAAGGCCATCACTCCCCCGATATTCCATACTCCCTACCTCACTTCCAGGTGACGGGTGACGGCCACGGGAGTCGGCAACTCAGGCGTCGGCATCTCGGCCATCGGCCGTGGGAGCCTGGAGCCGGCTGCCGAAGGCCGAACGGCTGGATGTCTTGAGGTAGGGACGTGATCACTATCGCGTCCTCACTGACACCTGACGGATGCGATGTCATCGCATCCCTACCCATTGCATCCCTTGTCAACGTGTCAACTGGCCAACGGGTCAACTAACTCTGCAATTCTGCCTCCATCACCCGCGCGATCCTTCCCGCGGCATTCCCGTCGCCGTAAGGATTACGGAGCCGGGAACGACGGGAATATTCGACGGAGTCGGTGAGCAGCCGGCCGGCGGCGGCGACGATACGGGCCGCGGAAGTGCCGACGAGTTCGCTGGTGCCGGCGACGAGGCCTTCCGGTCGTTCGGTGTTCTCGCGCATGACGAGCACGGGCTTGCCCAGCGAAGGCGCTTCTTCCTGCACGCCCCCGGAATCGGTGAGCACGAAGGCGCACCGGTCCATGAGCCAGACGAAATCCTCGTATGCCGCGGGCGCGGCGAGCGCGAGGCGCGGATGGCCGCCGAGCAGGCGGCGCACGGGCTCCTGGACCTGCGGGTTGAGATGGACGGGATAGACGACCCCGAGGTCGGGATGCGCGTCGACGAGCTGACGGATCCCGCGGCAGAGATCCTCGAAGCCGGCGCCGAAGGATTCGCGGCGGTGGCCGGTGACGAGGATCCAGCGCGCCTTCGGGGCGGCGAGATGCGAGGCCACGAACGCCGGCGCGATGCCGAGCCGGGCGCCGACCGCGGCGGCTTCGATCCCGCCGATGCGCTGACGCGTGGTCAGGAGGGCGTCGATGACGGTGTTGCCGGTGACGTGACAAGCCGCGTCCGCGATGCCCTCGCGCAGGAGATTGGCCTTCGCCCCTTCGGTCGGACAGAAATGCCAGCGGGCGAGCGTGCTGGTGACGCGTCGGTTCATCTCCTCGGGGAACGGAGAGCGGAGGTCGTCGGTCCGCAGGCCGGCTTCGACATGGCCGACCGGAATGCCCGCGTAGAAGGAAGCCATCGCGGCGCCGAGCACGGTGGTGGTGTCGCCTTGGACGAGCACGGCGGAAGGCTTGGCTTCGCCGAGCCAGGCGGAGACGCCGGTGAGCACGCGGGTCGAGAGCTCGGGCAACGACTGTCCGGGCTGCATGAGGCCGAGATCGACGTCCGGCTTCAGGCCGAACGAGCCCAAGGCCTGATCAAGGAGTTCGCGATGCTGTCCGGTCGAGACCAGCAACGGACGTACCTTACCCGCACGGCGTAGCTCGGCATAAACCGGCGCGAGCTTGATGCACTCGGGGCGGGTGCCGACGATGAGGGCAAGGGAGGGCATTTAATTTATAGGGGGCACGCTGGCACGTGGGCACGTGGGCAAGGGAGACATGCTTCAGGTGGCGGGTGGCGGGGAACTAATCCTGCCACCCGGAACCCGGGGCTGCCACCTGCCACCCGAATCGTTTTACTTACTCGAACGGATACTCTTCCCCGTCCACGAAGACGCTGCCCTCTTCGAGGCGGAGCTGGCAGCCCAGCGCGGTGATGAAGGTGACGTCCGAACCGGTCGCGCTGATGCGGCGGCACCAGGAGGGCTCTTTGGAGCCGTAATGGGTCGAGTGCCACCCTTCCCCGCCGTCGGGCAATGCGGTGACGTATTCCTCCTGCGAGGCGGCGGTGCAGGCGACGGCCAGCTGCTCGAGTCCGGCGCGGGAGCGACCGTGCCAGCGGAGGACGAATTCTCCGCGCTGTCCGAGGACGCCGGAGATCCGGTCGACGATGACGAAGCCTTTCGGGGTCTTGATGATCCGACGGCGTGATTTGAAGCCGGAGAATCCGCGATGCTCGGCCGCGAGGCCGTCGTCCTGACGGCGCAGCTGGCAGACGGTCCAAGGCAGCCAGAGGAAACGGCCGAACCGGCCCATGCAGTCGTGGTCGCCGACGGTGACGACGTTGTGGAAACGGGACCCCGCGAAACCATCCCAGTCGCCCGGGGCGTTATAAGAATAGGTACCGGGGTCTTCGGCGATCCGCTCGCCGTCCCAAAGCAGAGAGACATGCAGCTGGTCGGCGTGCGAAGGACGCGTGCGGAAGACCGTCGGCGCCCGGAAGAAGAGCTTGCCGCGCGGATGGCAAAACGTGAAGACGCCGGCGTCGGGGCGGTCGATTTCGCCATAGGTCGCCGGCGGTGCGCTGGCCGCCGTCGGACCGAGCAGGAGCAAGGCGGCCTCGTCCCAAGGGCCGGCCGGCAGGCGTTCGCCTTTGAAGAGCGCGAGCGCGGCGCCGACCGCGGGACGGAAGTCATCGTAACCGCCGCCGCTGAGCGGGAAAAGGTTCGCGCCGTCGTCGGCGCCGTAACGCGGGACGGTGCCATCAGGCTCCATCAGCGAAGCGAGGAAATCCGTGGCGGCGATCGCCCGGGCCCGGACGGGTTCCGGCAAAGTATCGCGGGCGGAGCGCTCCACGAGCTCGGCCCAAGTCAGGAGCTGGAGCAGCAGCCGGTGGTAGTTCGTGGAGTGCTGGCTGAAACCCCCGTCCGGTCCGATGAGTTCGACGCACTGTTCGCCGAGGGCCGCCATGCCCTGCCGATATCCTTCCGACGATCCCGGCAGGCCGGGCCAGAACGTCGCCGCGGTCTGGAGACCGATGGCTTCGGCGACGCCGTGGTTGTTCTGCTGCGAGAGGGCGTAGGCGAAATGGAAGCGGATACGATGGGCGGTGGCGTCGGCCAGGCGCGCGGCGAGCATCAGCCGCGCGTCGGTCGTGGACGGGTGGTCGCGGAAGGCCTGCAACGCGAACGAGACGGCGATGAGGCGGAGGGCGGCTTCCTGGCCGCACATCCAGTTAGGTCCGCGGTTGGGCGGGTTGCGCGCCATCCAGTCCTCGAGGGTCGCCCAGAAGAGTTCGGCGTGGCGATCGGCGCCGTCGCGAAGCCAGGCCCGGACGAGGACATAGGCCCAGGCGAAACGAGAAAGCTCCCAGACGCCTTTGATGTCATCCGCGCCGGCGTCGCTGCGGCGCGACCAATGGGCGTAAGGATCGACGGAACGGCCCGTGAGCACGTTGCGCGTCCAGCGGTCGGGGCGGCCGACTTCGGCCAGGCCGTGCGAGAAGACCCTGGCATAACCACGGGCGAAGGCGTCCGCTTCGGCGACCGGCGAATGGCCGGCTTCGAGCGACCACGCTTCGAGCGGCGGCGCGAGGTGGACGCGGTCGAGCCGGGCAATCGGCAGGCGCGGGGCGTTGGCCCGCCACTCCGCGGGATCGAAGCCGGCGGCGAAATCCTTCCACGGGCGGAGCGGCGAACGCCGCTCCCAGAACCCGAGCTTACGCTCGCACGCCCACAGCGCACGCCGGGCGAGCCAGCGCGGGCCGAGGTGATGGAGGAGAGGGAGGAGCACTAGTTAGGGGACACGCTGGCACGTGGGCCAGGGGGCAAGGGGCGGATGAGAGGCTCTGCGGCTCAAGGGGAACCGGAGACCGGATGATTGGCGGGGGATTATTTTCAGGTGACGGGTGACGGGATAATAATCCTGCCAGCTGGGACCGGGAGCCGTCACCTGACACCTTCAGAAGAATGTCCGCAGCTAACTATCCGGTTCCCGGTCTCCCTTTGAGCGGTGCCTCTCTCTGGTCAACCGAGCCTCTGGGCCTCTAATTTCTGACCACACCCCTCGTATCAATGAGTCTCTTCCCTTTCAACTGCTCAAGGGTGAGTCCGGCGAAGGCGCGGTGATCGACGAGGAGGACGACGACGGAAGCACGGGCGAGCGCGTCGGCGAGCGGGACGAGTTCCGCCCTGCCCTGCAACGGCTTCGGCAAGACGCTGACGTGCGGTTCGACGGCGAGGACCTTGAGTCCGGCGTCGGCGAGGTGCGTGGCGATCTCGACGGCGGGAGACTCGCGGAGGTCGTCGACGTTCGCCTTGAAGGCGAGGCCGAGACAGGCGACGACGGCGTCCTGGCCCGCGGCGGCGCGGACCTGCGCGACGACGTGATGCGGCTTGGAGTCATTGACCTCGCGGGCGGTGCGCAGAAGTCGTGCTTCGGCCGGAGCGGCGTCGACGATGAACCAAGGGTCGACGGCGATG
>JACCDP010737987.1_pt1 | contig 31750 bp, 39 predicted proteins | sample 7445841 | NCBI WGS metagenome assembly JACCDP01 (sample SAMN15323441, study PRJNA562643) | freshwater metagenome | isolation source: river surface water | place: USA:Blue River Watershed | collected 2017-08-17 | reverse complement strand
TAATCCGCGACCCCCGGCTTCGATATAGCTTCGTAGACAGCTACACCCCAGGGGCAACCCTCTCCGTTGTGGACTGGAGTGGCCGCGTGGTCTACACCGCAGCGCCCAGCGCATGGAGTAGCGGCGCCACCCATACCGACTCCGGCGATCGGGGATGGTGGTTCGACTTTACCGCAGTGACGACGCCTGGCGCGTACCGCATCGTCGATACCTCGACCAATAGCCAATCGGCCATCTTTGTGATCGACACAAACGCTTACCGCCAAGTGTTCGCCGCGGCGCAGCGCACCTTTTTTTACCAACGCTGCGCCCAGAACAAAGCCGCGCCGCATGCCGGCCATCACTGGGTTGATGGGCCAGCATTTGTCGGCCCCAATCAGGACCTCGCCTGCCGCCTCGTGACCGACCAGGGCAATCCTGCAACCGCCCTCGATCTCTCCGGTGGATGGTTCGACGCCGGGGATTACAATAAATACACCGTCTATGCCGGGAGAGCGGTCCAGCAGCTGTTGCACGCGTATGAGGACCGCCCGGGTGTCTGGGGCGACAATGTAGGTATCCCCGAGTCTGGCAATGGGATCCCTGATATCCTCGACGAGGTCAAGTGGGAACTCGACTGGCTGCTACGCATGCAGCGCCCAGATGGCTCGGTGCTGTCCAAGGTGAGCATCCTTGGGTTTGCCCACAGCACCCCACCATCTGCAGACACCAACCCGCGCTACTACGGGCACGCCTCCACCTCCTCAACAGCCAGCGCGTGCGCAGATTTTGCCCACGCAGCGCGCATCTGGCAGACCCTCCCCGGGGGGAGCGCCTACGCCACGACACTCCAAAATGCGGCCATCGCCGCCTGGAACTGGACTGTCGCCAACCCCAATGTAGCCTTTGACAACACCGGGTTTTCCACCCCAAATCCCGATCCTGGCCCCTGGGGCCTCCCGTATGGCCTCGCGATGGAACGGCTCAAGGCGGCCATCTATCTCTATGCCCTCACCGGCAACACCACCTACAGGACGTTCGTCGACACGACCTACCCACAGTCCCACGTCGCCACGCAGAGCAATTTCAGTGCATTTGAGGGGTTTATTCAACGCGCCCTCATCTACTACACGGCGACGCCAGGAGCAACAGCCGCCATCGTATCGCAGATTCTCACAATCTACGGCCAAGTGCTCAACACCTTCGCCATGTGGGGGTCCTACACGGCGAACACAGATCTCTACCGAGCCTTTATGTTCTTTAACGAACATAGCCATGGGTCAAACATGTGGAAGGCCGAAGTTGGCAACCTGTGGCAAGGGGCAGTGCTGGCCGGAATCGACCCCACCTTCCACGTCACCTACAAACAAATTGCCGCCGGCTATCTCCATTACCTCCATGGGGTGAACCCCCAGGCCCAAACGTACCTCACGAATATGTACGAATACGGAGCTGAGTGGTCTGCTAATGAGTGCTATCATTGGTGGTTCTGGGACGGCAGTATCTATGACAACGCCCTCATATCGGGGCGTGGCCCGGCCCCAGGCTACCTTGTCGGCGGCCCAAACATCAACTTTTCGGGAACAGGGCCGGGACTCGAACCCCCACGAAATCAACCGGCGTTGAAGAGCTATCTCGATTTCAACACCGATTTTCCCGCAAATTCCTGGGAGATCACTGAGCCTGCCATTCAGTATCAAGCGGCGTACCTCCAGCTGCTCTCCTGGTTTGTCTAACTCCTCCCCCCCCAAAGGACCGTCACGAATGGACCAGCTGAATGGACAACTGATAAGTAGCGCATGGTTCGGCGTTGACCTCGGCAAACGCGGGGCCTGCGCATTGCTCCTCGGTGACGAAAAGGCTATAGTAGAAGATGTCCCACTCACAGCCGGAGACTACGATTTCCAGGCACTCTGTTGCCTCGTCTACCGATTCGCCAGCGAGGCGCCATACGGCATCACAGGCGCCTGCCTAGAGCGGCCGCAGAGCCGCAAAGGGGAGGCCCCTAATTCAGGCATTAGCACAGGGATCGGACTAGGAGCCTGGCGCACAGCCTTTGCGCTGCTCGACATTCCGGTGTATTTGGTACACCCTGCGACCTGGAAAGCCAACTGTGCCCTCACCGGACAAGGGAAAATAGGGTCTCTACAGATGGCAAGAGCCCTCTTCCCGACGGCTGACCTCGCCCGTCCCGTTCACGACGGGCGGGCTGAGGCCCTACTCATCGCCTGGTGGGCGGCAACACACCTGCGGCGGACAGCGATCATGCGCCGCACAACACTCACCCCGATCCTCGAACTGTCGTCTGCGCCAAAAAAACGACAACCACGGCCGCGGCGGTCCAGGGTAGAAGCCATATGAAGAGACGAGCCACCCATGCGCTTCAACTCCAAGACGTCCCCTTCTTCGCCCTCATGCTCGGGGGGACGCTCCTCATTCAGATAGACCTGCACCACCCGGGGACGCCTACGCTGCCTCAGGTCCGCGTGCACGATAATTGCGGTGGCAGCCCGGCAATAGCCAGATGCACCGCTGTGGAGGTCATAGCCCCACCCACACACGAAGAGCTACGACTCCCCGTCGACCCAAGGCCAGCCAATCGGGGAAAAGGGCCACGCCGTGAAGGAAAAGAGGGAGGAGGACCACCAGGAGGAAAGACCCCTTAACGGGCACGCTCGCCTTGCCCGAGCGGATCAAACGTCACTTCAAGCCCTGGGGTCAGCTGCTGACTGACCCCAGTCAACAGCCCAATTGTTTGAGGACTCAGCCCCCCCTCGGCCTTCAGCATCTTTTCAAGCACCGCCCGACCAGGCTTCGTGAGAATCGCCTGGCGGATTGCAACAGGGGCCATGCTCGCCGCAAACGAGACCACGGCAGTCTCCTGAGGACTGGCCCCCAAGGCATACGCCAGGGAGGCGCTCCCCGTGACCCCACTCAGGTTGCGCGCAACGGCCTCCGGTGTCCCCACCTCACGAGGCAAGTCTGGCACTTTGGTAGCAATCTTGATAAGTTCCCGAAACCGCGAAATGGCCGCAGGGGGCAGACTTTTGGCAAACAGCGGGTCTTCCTGCAAACGCCGCTCAAACTGATCGCTCAGTGTCCCCGCATTGATAGACACCAGCCCATCCCCACGCATTTTAATCCCCCTCCCAGGGGCCAACATCTCATCAAGCGCCTGGAGGGCATATTCCGCGCGCTTCGCTTCATTTGCTGTTCGCAGCAAGGCCACGTCCGACTGATCAAACGCATCATAAAACCCCCCGTAGAGGCGCCGAAGGCCCGTTGTCACCTGCCCCCCACCCCGCGTGGCCCCATCAATCAGTTCCCCAACGCGCTGTTGGAGTTTGTGTAACTCCGTATAGGGCAGTTGCTCAGGCAGCTGCGCAATCGCCTCCACCTGCCTGAGATATGTCGGATCGCTAAAACCACGGGGCAAGGTGTGCTCATCAGCCCGCAACGTCTCAGCAAGCTTCCGCAGGGGGCCAGTCGCAACCGGCGGGTTCATTCGGTCAAGGGCCTCATACAACGGGCGGGGGTCCTCCGGGGCATAGGCCGTGCTGATCTCACGGAGCCCCGCCTTAGCAGCCACCGTATTGGCCCGATTCTGCGCCGCAATGGCCTCATTAGCCGCGCGCACCCGGCCGACGGCTTCACGGTTCAGGAGCGCTTTCACACCAGGCAAATGCGACGCCACAAACGGGACCACCTTCCCGGCAGCAGCATTGGCGAGAGGCAACCCTGCACTCAGCAGATCCCCAAAGGACCCTTCCTCTTCCAGACCAAGAGCCACATTCGCTTTGCGGGCAGCCAGACTTCCCAGCGAGGCGCCAGCCACCGGAGCCGCTGGCGCCAGCGGCCCAAGAAACGGGGCTGCAGCCGTCCCCAAGGCCGCGCCTCCGGCAGCCCCAGCCATATTTATACCAGTCGCCGCCGCGCCCTTGGCAATACTTGGACCCCACTCCACCGCAGTCTCGAGCGCTTTATCAACCAGTGAGGGGCCAGAAGCGGCTTGTTCAGCCTTCTCCGTCTGCTGGAGGCGTGACTCCACCGCCTGCAACAACTGTAAATGGCGATCAATGCCCTCAAGCGTTGGCGGCATGCGGAGGCTCCTCTTCACCATCTAACGACGGGACAGCTTGGGCGCACGTCCGCAGGCGACCGCAGCAGTGACACCACTCATAGAGAGGCACCCCAGCCCCGCCAACCCCTCCCAAATACGAGACAGTCCAGGTGTGCCCCAGCGCCCAGCACGCCAGGCGGCACAGCACCCCACCGGCAGTCTCTTGCAGGAGCGGCCAACGCGCATCAGGCCAAAAGGGTGCCCCTGGGGGAGTCACTGTGAGAGGCATCGGAGTCCTCCAATCCCGTTATTTCCCGCGCTGCAAACGGGCCTTCAGGGCGCGCAACTGCGCCGCCGTGAGCCCGGTCAAGTCCGCATCCTCAAGGCGATTAAGGTCCTCATCGCGAATCGCCAGGATTTCTTTTTCGGTCAACTGTTTAAGCGGCAGCTTCGCGCCTTGCTGGGCGCCTCCCGGAGGCGCCGGGGACGGCGCAGGGAAGGCGCCCGGAGCCGGCACCCGCTCGGGGCGGGTCTCAATCAGCCCTGAGGGAGAAGGGCTGCCCCCTGGAGACTTCCCAGTTAACTGCTCGGTTAAGCGCTGCAAATCCGCCCGCGACTGATCCGCCATTCCGGTAGAAATCTCCTGCGACAACGAAAGCACATCGCTGCGCTGGAGCCCCGAGGTCCCCGCAATCCCTTTCAATTTGCCCTCAAGATCCCGGCGAATCCCTTGCGCATTGGTCAGGTAGCCAAGCGCTCCCTGCGCGTTCGTTCCCGACAAGTTAAAGCCGACGAGTTCACCATACTCTCTCGGCGTCAACGCCCCACCGCCACCTTCAGTCCGGCTAAAAAGGATAGACGCCCGAATGCGGTCTGTCAGATTGACAAAGGCCTGGAACCGGGGGTCCTGGCGCTGCAACTGCTGAAACCGTGCGACACGGCCGCGTATCGCGCCTACCCACGCCTGAATTTCCTTCGGACTAAACTCCTCGAGACCCTTCAGGTGCCCCAATGCCACACTCAACGCCCCGACCTGGCGGGCTTGTACCGGGTCAACCTTCTGTGCCTCCAGCCGGGCGGCTGCCTCACGGGACTGCTGTTCCGTCTGGCGGTTAAGGGCCAGGACCTCCTCATTCGCCTGAGCAATCTCCTCAGGCGTCGGATTGCGCTGGCCCTTTATCCGTAGCTGCTGCTGGACTTGCGGCTGCAACCCCTGGAACGCCTCTTGGCGCTGGGATTCGCGCTGCTGCAGCTCGAACTTACTCAGGTTCAGGGCCTCCTCACGCTCCTTGCGGGACTGCTCAATTCGAATATCACTGCGCTCGTCCCGGTAGCGGCCCTGCTGAAAGAGAAACTCCCGCTCCTTGAGGAGGCGATCTCTTTCCCCTGTCAGACGCTGAATGGCGCGCTGATTTTCCGGGGTCAGGCTTAAGCCCCCAAGGCGGCCCAGCGCCTGGTCATACGCCAGAATCCGCGCGTCAAGCTGGGCCGTCGCCCCACCCGCATGACTCCCTTGCGGGGCAGCAGTCACCGTCGCCGTCGGCACCGCAGGGGAGGGCTGGGTAGCCGCCTGGGCGAGGGCTTGCTGCCCCTGCAAGGCCTCCTGTTGGAGGGTGGATTGCAGGCGCGGAGGCACACCAGCCGGCAAGACCGGGGCGACCGGAGAAACCGCAGCCCCAAGCGGCGGCCCTCCGGTCCCGCCCCCAGAGGAGCCCTCGGTGACGCCCCCTGGAGCACGGCCTGTCTGGAGCTGGGTCACCAGCTCCGCAAAGGTTTGCTGGTCTGCGGCAGCCTGGGCCGCCAGCTGCTGCTTACGCTGCAGCTCCATCTCGCGCCCAACCAGCTCAACAATCTGATCCGGACGATCCCGCAACAAGGGGGCTAGGCCCTGCGAAAGGCCAAGCCCATATTTCGTCGTCGTCTCGGCGAGAAAGCTCGCCATGGCCTGTTGCTGCTCTTCATTCTGTTTTTTGAGCATGGCCACATACTCGCGAGGCAGCGACTCGCCCGTGTGTTTTTCGAGGAATTTGGCGTATTGATCAACGAGGTACGCCTTTTCTGGGCCAGGAGGAATCTTGGCCAAGTCCTGATGCGCTTTCACAAACTGCAACGCCCGCCGCTGATCTTCCTCCTGCAGTTGGCGTTCCTCAGCCCGTCTCGCACGCACACCAGCCAGCGCCTGCTGCATATCCGCCTGGGGATTACGTAACGGCAGCGGCCGTCCCTCAAGCGCGGCAAGTTTAATCGCCGCAGTGTTGGGAAGCTGACCAAACGTCGCGCCAGCAATCGCCCCCAGCTCCTCAAGCTGAGCAGGCGAGAATCGCCGAGGCCGCGACGTTGCCCGAGGCTCCTCAGGGACTGAAGGGGGAATCGCCTGCTCAGCGGCGAGGCTTGCGGGGCTCATCAAATCGCCAAAGTAGACGGCCATGGGTTATTGTTCACCCCCCTACAAATTGGCGAGACCGGTACCGGCAGCGCCACCCGCCGCCGCGCCGACCTGTGCGCCAACGAGGGTCCCAGAGCCTCCGGTAAGGTATCCCGCTAACGCCCCACCAATGAGCGCGCCCGCGCCACTCCCAATCGTCTGCCCCATCTGGGTACGGGCCGCCTGGACCCCAAGCGCCCCACGATACCGGGCATCCCGCTGGGCCGCCAGCTGCTGCTGAAGCGCGTGCGAGCCACTAAATATTTCCCCGAAGGTCGCAGGCGATCCCCCACCACGGAGGGCACTCACCAGCTGATTCAGGCGCTGCTGCGAGCTCCCTCCACTAAAACTCCCATCGGGGGCACCGCCGCCGCCCGTAACAGGGAACGCACCACGCAAAGTGCCAAAGAGCGCCCCCGTATCCGCCCGCCGATCTTCCCCACGCGCAAGACTGAGTTGTTCCGCCAGCGACAGATCCCCCCGCCGAGCGCCCTCCAGGATAGATTGCCGACGCTGAGCAAACTGCCCCAGGGTTTCAATCCCGGCAGAGGACGTCTCGTAACCTGTCCCCAACTGTTTAAGCAGTGACTCCCGCAGCGTGCCCTCCTCACGCTCGAGGTCCCGCAGCAACGCCGGATCAACAGGCAATTCCCCCCGCAAGGCCGCTAGCGTGCGCTCGTTCATTCCGCGCTCGATCTCCCGCTGGCGGAGTAGATCCTGCGTCAGAGCCACGCCAATGGGGTTGCCTGACGCATCCAGCTGCAGCTCATAGCCTGCCTGGCGCAGCAACTCCGGCTGCAGCAAATCTTCGAGGCGCTGACTCTCCTGGGCCTGGGCAAACTGCTGCTTTTGGAATTCCGCAAGTTGGGCATTGGCCGCAATTTGCTGATCGAGAAGTGAGAGATTTTTACTCTCCAACTCCATCTGGCGCGCCAGTTGTGCCGCTCGCTCGTCAGCAAACGCGTCCTCGTACCCCGTGATTCGATTCTCAGTCAGCGTTGTAGGGATAGCACGGAGTGCCCCACGATCCCGATTAAATTTGGTATCCTCGACGAGGATATACTCCCCGCTTGAGGGGCGGCCAGGCACACGCTCAAAATCCCCGCCGGCATCCGGGTTCGCAAAATCATGCATGCGCCACTGCCAGGTTTCGGGCTCCCCAGGGTCCCGCAACCAGAGCTGGCCAGGCGGGGCTTGTCTCTCCGTCTCAACCTGCACGTCCCCATAGACCGGGCGCAAACCCGCCTGCTGCAAGCCAATGGGCTGCAGCAGATTTTGCAACCGCTGCTGCTCTTCCAACGCTTGCCGCTGTTGCTGGAGCAGCTGAGCCTGTTGTTGCTGGAGTTCGAGCTCCTGAGCACTCGGTTTTGGCTGTTTAGGCCCGCCCATCTACGCCACCTCCCAAACGGACGCGAAACCAGATCACGTCCCCGTCAACCGAGGCGCGCCAGGCAGGAAACCCCACTCGCGCCAAACGGGCCAGGTAGTCAGCACGGGTAGCGTCCACCCGAAAAAACGCGTCGGTAACCCCCGCCTGCATCAAAATGACCCCCATAGCCTCCCACAGGCGCAACGCGAGGAACGCGCGCTGGGCCAACCCCAAGCGCGGATCAAGCACGAGAGGCCCCAGGACCACATCCCCGTCAGGGTCCGCCTCACGCCCAAGATATCCAAGCGCCCGGTCCTCCCGCACAGCGTAGATCGTCGGGAACTCAAACAGGTGCAGGGGCTCATCCGCTAGACGGCGCACCTCCTCACACAGAGCAGCCTCCACCCCCGTTGTGACCAACCGATAGGCCGTTCGCTGGGGACGCCCACGCGGCGTCCGCAACGAATCCAAAAACGGAATGAAGGAACTATTCATCGGCCAACTCCGCATACAAAAAGGCTTTCGCCAAATCAAAGCCTTGCCCAGGCAGGGCACTACTGACCTCAAAAGTCATGCGTTTCCCGCGCCCAGTCAGTGGCAGCACCTGACTATCCAGGCCACTCCCCGCGAGGCGATCCCGATCAAGCACGAACGACCCAAGGGGGGCGCCACTCCCACGGGTATAAAGCACGAGGCGTTCCCGCGCCTGGCCATCCCAGGTCACCACCAGATCGATGGCATGATCCCCCTCCGCCCGGTAGATCACCTCCAGCGCTTGAGCGTTCTTGTAGAGCGTCGCTACCTCGGGGCCATACGCGCTGAAATCATTCGGCACCGTACGCGCAATAGCACGGTAGGCCTCAGTCCCCCGCCGCAATCCCGACTGATCCAGGCGCCAGACCTGCCCCTGCGCGTCCCCAACCATCGGGCGCTGCACGCCCTGGTCATCCTGAAGCCAGATACTTTCGCACCCGTCACGCGAACTCACCCGCCAGCGTGGGAGTTCTCCCACATTAAAGTCAAGCACCAGACGACGATTGTTCACCTGAGCCCCTCGGGCCGTACAGGTAAAATGGATTTCACGCTTCGACGAATAATACACCCCGCTCACACGATCAAGACGCTGCAAATTGAGGTGAGCGCGAATCCACGTATCCATGTCCGCTACGTGTGACAACTGGCGGCCACTCACCTGACTCGACTCCTGCACCGCGCCGAGGCTTTGAACCCCCCCTGTAGCATCTTGAAAAATCAGGTCAAACTCAGTCGGCACAATCGCCCGTGGCGACACAGCCCCCACGGCATCAGACACCAGAATCGGGCGCCACTGCGTCGGGGAAACAGGGCTTGTGTCGACCCAGAAAATTCCCTTGGGATATTTCCAGACGAGGAGACGGCCGTTGTACGAGTGCAAAGCGACAATACGCGTGCGGCGGCTCGGAAAAACGCTCAGTGTCCCCGAGCCGCTTCCCTGGAAATCGCCGTGATTTGTCGGCGTACTGTAATACAAACGATTGGGATCATTCGCATTTCCAGCACCCCAGAGTCGGTTTTCATGCAGCACGCCGCACGTCGGATGATTCCCAGCCGCCCAGTCTGCCGGCGGGAGAGGCAACGCCGCGACGAGAGGCGCGTCATCCGTAATCAAAAAGACCGGGTTGGTCCCCGTAAAGAGGAAGGTAATGCCCTGGCGCCCAGCGCTCTCCGCGCCGCCAGAAACAAAAAACGGCCGCATCGAGGGAGACAAGCCAGACGCCATAACCGTCGGAAAGGTCCCCAGCCCAGCATCCTTGCGGAGTGTCCCATCACCCACCGCCACCACTGTGCGCGGAAGCCCTCCATCAGTAAACACCTCAACGCCACCCAACACGGCGCCTGGCAAGGCCGCAGGCGTATACAACGTGCACCCCGGCTCTTTCTGCAACGTGCCATCCTGGTAGGTAATATTTTCCGCAACCTCAAGGTACGTCGGCAGCACCGCTGCAAGATTGCGCGAGCCGGTCATGCCGGCGGTGCCGAGGGGAATCTCAAATTTTTGTTGCGTGTACGCCACTAGAAACGCACCCCCGAAGTCGAGACCGCCCACCGTCGGCGCCGCCGCGCCGGAGACGTCAACGCCCGTCCAAAGTCCGGATCAGCGATATGGGTCCGGTAGTCCTGTTCTTTGAGGAGGGCGGCAATGCCCTGTTGGGCTATAACCCGCTGCCCATCAGCCCGGCTATCATTTTTGTCCCGAAAAACATAGCTGAGGGCCATATCGGCCAGCACATAACGGTATTCACGGGGGAGATACGGCACCTCCGCATCCCCTGGGAGCGCCAGCAGCGGCGGCCGCACAATCGCGTCGTACTCCACCCGGACAGGACCTTCCCGGCGACCAGCGCGGTTCATACGCAGGGCCTGTTGGCCTATAAACGTCGCACGGGAGGGCACCCCAATCTCAGGCCAAGGCATCAACGTAGCATGCGCAGCGGCCCGCTCAGCCACGGCCAGATCGTACGTCCCCTCGGGCGTTGGATGGCTGAGACCGGCTGGTGAAAGCAAGCGCAACACTGTAGCAGGCAACGTATACTCAAGGTGGTATGCCTCGTACACGGCGCTACTTGTCGATGGCCCACGCCATGGCAAGTCAAACTCGATGCCGGTACCTCCAGGAGCATGAACGCTGATACGTCGCGCAACGGTCGCCGTCTCCTCCTCCGAAAACACCCGGAGCACCCAGCCCACAAGAGACACCCCGGCACCAGGGGGCACAGCCAGCGTTCCAGCCACGCTCCCGGCCGTAAGAGCCATCTGCCCGGCAAGGACCGGGTCCAATGCGAGCACCCCGGGCGGGGACTGGCGCAAAAACCACCAGTTCACCTGAGCCGTCGGGGTAAAATCGAGCCCCCCCAGGGCCAGATGTTCGTAGGCCAGATTCAGATACCGGAGTGCCCAGGGGTGCCAGGCCGAGCGCCCGTCCGTCAACTCACGGGCGCGCCACAGCACGTACCCCACCAGGTCCGCAGTGGTATGAAACGCGTCTGTCATCCTGATGCCCTCGGGTCAGCGGTGAGCAGCACCCGCACACGGAGGCTCGTCGTCCCATCGCCTCCCGCAATCAGAGGCGAAATCCACAAGGCCTGTGTCGTCACCGCGCTCACGCCCAGCGCCGTAAGGTTTGCCCCGAGCGGAGCCCACTCGGCGGCCTGCGGCACGGCCGAGGCCAGGCTCCCGCGCAGCTGCACGGCCCCGCCCGCGCCGAGGGTATCAAACACCTGCACGCTCGTCACGCGATAGGCCCCCAGAAGCTGCGGTGCACCATCGTCCCCATTAGCCAAAGGCCCCCAGGAAATTACCGCAGAGCCCCCAGGGAACACCTCAACGCGACCGGGGATCGTTGCCACCCAGTACCTCCTCTACCTCAAAGGCGTTGTCCTCCGCCTCCGGGGCATCAGGCTCCGCCTGCTCCTCAGGGATAAGCGCCTCATCGTCCTCCTCCGGCAGTGGCATCGGTGGCTCCGGCGGGTGCATAATCCCGTGAGGCCGCAAAGGCCCCAGACGCTTACGGCGCCTCACCGTACGCAAAGGGCGCGTCCATCCATACTGCCGCAACCCGTCAGCTCCTACGCGCCCCATAGCCTCCCATACCCAGTCGGGGGCCGCACCGGGGTCCAGTACCACCCCCCGGCCGTCATACAGTTCCCCGTGCTGAATCCAAACCTGGCGACCACGGCCGGCCCCCAGCATCAACGCCGGATTACGGCGAACAACCGACGCTTCCCCCGTCACGGGATCGTCATAAAATACGTCTATAGCACTCAAGTCCAGCATATTAATGCCCCTCCGCATGGAATAGATAAGTGCGAGCAGTGGGCTGGACGGTGCTATCGCACTCCTCCAGCGGCCCACCCGCTACAGGCGCACCATCTTCGAACAACTGCAACGCGTGCAACCCCGGGTTGTAGCGGGTCACGTAATCCGCTGGCGCGCCCGCAACCGCAATCACCTGCAGGGTACGGCAGAGCACCCGAAACCCGAATTGCCCGATCTCCGGCAACGGCACCCCGCCTGGAGGATAGCGCAAAAATCCGTCCCCAAACGTAAGCTGCCCACGAATAAGCGTCTCATACCCGGGCACGTGATACCCATCCCGATTGACGATCGTTAGCTGCACATCCGCGGCAGTCAGAGGACGTGGCCCGCCACCCCCACCACCCACAGGGGAGCCCCCAAGGCCCAAATTACTCAGGAGTAAGAGTAACACGACGCCCCCGCCTACATAACGACCACATTGGCGTTATTTGCCGGGTTTTCATAACAGTGCGACCCCCAAATCCCTAGATCAACAGCCCCAGCCGTCGCCGCCGTCGTCACCGTCGCCACAAACTCCCCGCCTGGACGCCCGAGAAAACGCACCCCGTCATCTTTAAATACGCGGCCCACAGGGCTCGCGGCAGGAATATTCACTATGGCAAGGCCGTTCACGCGGCCCGTATCAGAGCCCACGGTTGGGCGCCAATCCAGGCGTACCACGCTGGCCCCAGCGGTGAGGGTCGTCACTAACACGTTGAATTCGTTCATCTCGTAAGGCTGAGCAAGGGGTCTCCATTGCCCACGATCCCCCGTAGTCGTCAGGCTCTGCCCCGTTCCAAGGATCTCGGGAGTGCGATAAAAATAGCTGGACATTAGAGACTCCCTAGGTGGATAACATTAGCTTCTCCGGCATTGGCCGAGTCCCCAGCCCACGTCAGCCCCATATTGAGAATGCCCACGAACCCCACTCCCAATTTGCGCCCATAATCCTCATCCTGCGCACTCAGGCGCAGCTCCGGAGACATGGCCTCCGCAAATCGCATGGGATCGTACCCAAACAGATACCCCTCCCCAAGCACTGCACCTGTCCCCACCTGCCGAAACGCATTGTTGTGATTCGTTTCAACCAAGATTGCACGATCCCAGGACCCCAGCTCATGATTCAGCCGAGCCTCCGGGTATTTGTACACATGCCAGGAATCCCATTTAGGATCGTTTTGCAAGCTGCGCATCCCGAGCCAGTTAGCAATCAGCACGTACTTATTGCTCTCGTAGAAGGGGGCGTGGTAGAGCCCATACAAAATGTCGCACATCCGCTCAAGATGGTAGGGATTAATCCCTACCGTGGCCGTCGCCGCGAACGTACCCGAGGTGCTAAGCGCCTCAGTCGCAAGACCAGTCGGTGTATATTTGAGCCGACAGTTCCTCGCGGCCGTAGCCCAGAGCAGATCCAGCCAGAGGGTCAACATATTTTGCAGACTACGCTGCACCGTATTCCGAAGGTCAAAAACACTCAGATCCTCAGCAAGACTCGAATACGGGATGGCGGCGGCGAGCTCCCGCACCCGGACTTGACCCAGCGAAACACTCTGCTGGTACTCCGGGACACGCTCAACCTCCGAAACGAATAGACTCGTAGGGGGGGCAATATTACTCGCCCGAACCCAGCTGGACATCTCCCCACGCCGCTTCCCGAAGGAGCTGTTCACTACGTGGTGCTCAAAAGCCACTGTTTCAGCGATCGCTGCAGTGACGATATCAGAAGTTAAGTGTCTATTTTTCAGCGGTCCCCCTGGGACGTCTGACTCCCACCCGAATGGCATGGTCACTACCTCCTAGTTTGCTGGGACTGAGGCGCAGCCTGATGGACAGGCACCCGCATCCGCGCGGCGTCCCGCGCGGCCCAGCGCCTCTTGCTGATCTCGGTCAAGCTCGTCACGGGAGCCTCACTCCCCGTATCATCCTGGGATTCGCCCCCCGCAACACGACGAGACGACCGGCCCCCACCGAGGCCCTCTCCTTGCCAGCCCTGATCCGCCTGGCGAGCACCCCGACTGGCCCCACGGCCCCCAGGCAATTTCTCCACACGAGCCATCGCCAGCTCACCAATTTTCGCCCGGGCCTCAGGGAGCGTCAGCTCATTGATATCCGGATAATCCCGCACAACCGAATCAACCACCCACTCAAACCCTACGAGGCCAGGATACTCCGCATACACCTTCTGCCAAAAACTCTCTAAAGACTGAGAGCGTCGTGTTTCCTGAAGGATTTCATCCCGAAATTTCCGCAACTCGGCCTGGAGGGCAGCCATCGGTTGCCGCAGAAACCGGGTGTCAGGATCATCTACCTGCGACGGTTCGACGCCTGCCGCTACAGCGAGAGACTGTTGCAGAGCCTCCCAACGGGTCTGCTGGGCTCGCCCCGCTTCCCCCAAGGCCTGCACCATCTGGCGCAGTTCCGCCAACTCCGCCTGCCCTGCCGTAAACGCCCGTGCCACATCGGCGGGAAGCTGATATCGCTGCCCCCCCAGCTCAACCGGCCTCAGAGACTCTGTAGCACCAGCGACTTCCTCTGCCAAGGACTCCTCAGCCATCGATCCTCCCTCATCCCTCACCTCTTCCTCAGCCATCGATCCTCCCTCATCCCTCAACCCGGAGTCGCGCCTGACGTTCCACCGCCTCCATGCATCGCCAAAGGCCATACAACAATCCCAAGCGCAGAAGCGTCCGATCCCACGTCAGCGTGCCGTCACGCAATTCGATCAGCAGCGCCCGCACCACCGCTTCAGCTTCCCGCCGCAGCGCGTTCACCTCCTCACTCTGCGGCCCAAGCCGCACCGGAAGCAAAGGCGCGACGTCCTCACCGTCCGGCATAGGCAGCCTCCTGGCGTGCCGCCTGATCACCCTCCAAATCCTCAACAGCCTCAACCAGGCGCTCGAGCAGGTTGTAAAAGCGCTCGGTGGCGTCGAGCATCAGACGCCACCGAGCCTCATAATCGCCCTGCTGCCGCCTGGCCTCGCGATACCATATGCATGCAGCCTCAACGTCGTCCAGCAAGGACATCCCCATACGCGGTGGGTCTCCTCGGCGTTTGGCCTGGGTGATCACCGCCCCCCCGCCCTCAAGGAGGTAGAGGTAACCATCCAGAATGGTTTCCACAAAACGCGTACGGGCCTCCAAAAAAGACAACAGCGTACCCGCAGACTGGTCCTCACGACGGTAAAACGCCCGCACGCGATGATAATTTTCATGCATCCAGACCCCGCGCTCCTCCAGGGCCTCACGCCAACGCTTGCTGTGGACAATCGGAGACATCATGACTTTTTCTGCGGCGGCGGCATCTTACTGTATGCCCGCGTCGCATCCCCCTTCCCCTTGTTTGTTGGCTGCTTGGCACAACCCGGACGCGAGGAATCCAGCGTAGCGATCAATTCAGCCGGCGCGGCACCTTTTTTCATAGCACACCCCTCAGGTTAACGCCCCATCCACGAACACCCCGGCGGGCACGCCGCCCGCCTGACTCGCCTCCAGCTCCCCTGCCCCCAAACCCTCCAACCCCGCACCCGGCCCCAACAACGCCTCGAGGGAAGGCGGGAGCCCCTGCGGCGGCACTCCCACCTCACCACCAGCCGCTGCAGGAGGGGAGCCACCCTCAACGGCCTGGGCCTGAGCCTCGCGCTCCCCCGGAGAGGGACGCAAGGTTGCAGGATCAATGTTCAGCAGCTTGAACAAACGTTCAAGAATTTTGCTCCACGAGAACTCCGCCGCCATCGCCTGTGCGAGCAGCGGGTTGGTCGTCGCCAGCTCCAGCAGCGCAAGGAGCTTTTGGTAATCCCGCACCCGCGAAAGGACAGCGGAAAGCCCATTGACACGAAATTTCATGCCCCGCCCGTACCGGATATAGCGCTCTGTTGGGGTCATGGCCCCCAAGCGCCGCGCATACTCTTCACCGATCACCCCCACAATGCTTTGAGAGTCCATCTCGTGAAGGTGCTGGAGCATCAGGAGCCAGATTTTGCGCAATAACGGCTCCATAAACTCATCTTCCCAGTCGCGCACCAACCCGTCATAAATCGACGCCTGCCCCGCACTGGCCTCCTGCACCTCTGTCGCCAACACTTGCTTGCTTGGCAACCGCCCCAAACGCAGGTCCGTCGACATAATGGCCGCCTGGAACTCCTGGTCAAGGAGCTGCGCAATCGTCAACCCATCACGCGGCACGTCCCCCGTCGTCACCGTCTCGATCACTTTCGCCCCAGGGGGCACGTCCCCTTTAATTTTCAGCCGCGTGCCGGAGGGAATCCCCCCGGAGACCTGACGCGGGTCCTCCAGCCAATCCACCCGCAACTGCTCCACCCCGTGTACAGCCCGGGTCGCCCCGTCGATGAGCAAGTTGGTCAGCTCGTTCAGCGCCTCGTTCAGGCGGGCGGCATCGTCCATCAGCGCACGGTGATAGGTCGTGAGAGGCACCCGCACAAGGGGAGCCACCACAAACGGGGACTCCTGATGAAAAAAAGGATTCGGGGTCGGCCGCCGCAACACCGTGCTGTCATTGGCTACAATCGTAATACTGTTCGCCGCGACCACCTCTCCATCCTCCTGGACCAGCGTACCCCAGTACTCGCGGATCGTCGGGCGGCTGCGGTCCCCGCCCGCCTGCTGCGCGCGCGGCATATTACTCCGGGCCTGCTGCTGCGACAGCGCACTGGCTCGCCCCGGGGCACTTCCCCGCAGCTGCTTCACGTCCTCGCGCGACACATTATCGTAGACCTCAGACTCCACCCGCGCGAGAACCTCATGCAGATCCATCTCGTACTCATGGATCTCGTACAGCCCCTCACCGGTGGGATCGGGGTAATAATCCTCCAACGGAATGACCCGCACCGCCACATCCCACAACGCCGGAGGGTCAGGTTCCCCCGGCAACGGTTCTGGCGTCATTGTCGTCCCGTAGACCTTCGCAATAGCCAGACTTTCCAAAAGCGCCATCTTGAGCGCGTCCACAATAACCACGGCAAAACCGGTCGTCCGGCCCTTTTGCCCATACGAGAGCGTCTGGAGTTTGGCCGCGAGCAGGGCCTGAAGAGCTTCTGTAGGTACACCGCCTGGCCCCGGATCAGGAAGTTCCAACTGAAAAAACTCCCCCGCGTCGACGAGTAAGCGCTTGAATAGAGATGTAGCCATCTCTACAGCCGTAAACGTTTTGGGCAAAAACTCCTGGCTCTCGTCATCCCGCTTTTGGGAATAATCCTGCTCACCGTGGTAAGCACGCTGATTCGCCCGATTACGGTCCAACCGCCAGGAACGCGCCTGCTCGGCTTCACGACGATAGCCATCGAGGATCGTCAAGAGCGTTCCGTCATCAACTTTAGCGATAGCTCGACGGCGCCTGCCCTCTGCCACGGCGTTTCCTTCCGTAATGAGGCACAGGGAGTGGGACCAAGGCCCCTTGACTCTCCTGCTGGATACAATCAACACAACGCCGCCACACGGCCTCGGCCCCCTGGACTTCACGCCCACAGGGGCAACGCACGCGCCGACTATCGCCTGCTAGGCGTCCTCTGACGTCCATACACAGTCCCTCGCAACGCGTCGCTAGAGACCTCATAGCGACGCCCAAAGCGCCGGAGCCGGACAGGGTGCTCCCGTGCAGCATAATACCCAAGGGCATCGCTCGTATGCGTCCGACGGCTATAGGGATTCCGCACATCCCGGATTTTTTTAATTTTGCCGTAGGCATCGGCCACCACATACAGCAAATCGTTGCGGAGCTCGTGGCAGTGCGGAGCCACGTGGAGCCGCGTCCACCCCTCGGCGTCATACAGGAGCATATTGAGCGCGTTCACGCGGTCCCGCTCAGCAGGATTAGCCAGCGGCACCCGGAAGGCAACGCGGCCGGGATAGCGCTGCATCGCCTCCTCGATCAGTGTGTACGACGATTTCTCAGTCTGATGGCTCTGCGCACCCCCATTCGCATCGCCGTAAATCCACACCTCGGGATGAGCAGGATATCGCTCGCAAAACGCCTCGACCATACGGGGAAGGCTCCCCTCATCGAGGACCAGCTCATCCAATACGTGCACCTGCCCATCCTCCTGTGCTTGCAATACCAAGCTCACCAACGGACGTATGTTGAAATCCCACGTCCACAGGAGCGGGGCATACGACCGTACCGGCGGCACCTCGCGCACATGCAGGGCAGGGTCAAACGCTGGATAGATACGATCCCCGGCCATCCCCGGCAGCAGCTCGCCGAGAATCCGGATACGGTGCTGCAGCGTCCCCGGCCGGTACAGCGCCGTCATACGAGCGACCTCATCCGGGTCCAAGTGCGGATTATCACGCATGGCGACGGTGAAAATTTGCACCCGCGGCAATGACCCAGTCATCCACGGCTCCACCAATCGCTCAAAGAGCCACGGAGCCACCCCAGCCGCCGCGCCCGCCTCCGGAAGAAGGATGCACGTCATAAAAATGCGCAAGCGCTGCCCGGCTTCCACCCGCATCGTCGACTCTTCATAATTGAGGTAGTCCGGGGCCTCGTCAAACTGGATCCAGTCGACCCCCTGGGCCGAAAACTTGACCTGGCTCTGCTCGTTCGACTTAAACCGCACAAGCGAGCCATTCGTGCCGCGCAGAACCTGGCCCCGGGGATCCCAGTGCGCAATCTCACGCGCGGGGATAAACGCCGGCACGGCCTGCCCAGGAACCCCGGCCCCCGTCGTAAAATACTTAGGGATGAGCGCCGCCTGGAGTGTCGTATAATCCGGACCCACAACCCATCCACTCGTGGCCCGGTCATAGACGATAATGCCGCTGGCCCCGATAGCCGGGCGCGCAGGAATGCCGAAACGGAAGAGATGCGCCCCAGCCGCTGCGCCCGCCGTCGATTTGCCACTGCGATTGGCCCCAAAAAAGAGATTCTCGTACGTAGGACCACCCAATACCGCATCGATAAAGGCCTGCTGCTTCGGCGTTGGCACAAACGCCCGCAAGGGATCCTCCCCCTCACGCCGCACAGCTTCTGCCCGCCACGCGCGGTATATCTGTGCTTCCCGTCCCTGCAAGAAATCGGCTACGTGCACGCGTCAATACGCTCCTGCTCAACGTCCTCTGGAACAGGCACGCTCACGCTCTCCACAGAAGCCACATCCTGTTGGCCCTGAGAGCCATTACACATAGGGGGCTGTGCCATAGCCAGCAGCATTGACAGCTCATGCTCACGCTTCGTCAGCCGCACAATCTCCGCCATTTGCCGCGCCAACAAACTCGTCAGCGTTTGTAAGTCCTCATACTGGAGCTCCACCACGCCTCCCTCATCCTGCGCCTCACAGCGCCAGCCCGTGCACCCAAAGGGCCAACACGATCACGGGTCGTCGCCCGGTACCCCGCCAGGCCATATATGATGACGCTACCCAGGAAGAATGAATCCCGAGAGCAGCACCTGCACACTCCCCCCCGTCGGCGCCCCCACGGTATACCGGATCGGTTCACCACTGCCACCAATCCCCAAAATCCCCGAGCCATCCCCGACGGTCACCCCGTCCCCCCCATTCATCCCCGGATGGGCAATCACCACCCCAGTACTCGTGGGCGTCGTCGTCGCCCCAAATCCACAAGTAAAGGGGACGCCCGTGGCCGTCATCCCCGCACTCGCAATGACGCTCGCACGGGTCACGACGTAGCGCGACCCCGCAACCCCCGCCAGGAACGCCACGTTAGTCCCCGCCGTCGTTGTCGTCGCAGCCTCGGTAAACGTCGCGGGGTGGCCACCCAAGACAAACGGGACCCCGCTCCGGTTGGCATACCAGAGCGTCCGCGCACCCGCCGCGACCGCCGTAGGCGCCGCGCCCATATTGGCGGCCCGCAACCCCAGCAGGGAGGGATTCTCGGTGTCAGTCGCCCCATGCGCCACCCCGCTGGACGCAGCGACCCGGAGATTCCCGCCCGCGTCCAGGGAGAGCGGGCCATAGCTTCCGTCCGTGCCAGCAAACGTACTCGGCGTATCCCGACGTACCGCCAACTGCATGATACCCACATGCCCGGTCGCATACGCCGAGTTCTGGGCCTTGCCGAGATCCTGTGCCGTCGTCCCAGGCAAGATACTCGACGCGACCATATGCACACGCAAGGCATCGTTGGTCTCGTCCATCGCTGAATCGCCGCCCGGCGTCTCCAGGGTGACATACAGTGCCCGCCGTTGTGTCATTGCAAAGGCGCCCGTGTCCCCGGCATCGACCAGGTCGCGCGTCGTGAGGTACACCCCGCCCACAGGCGTCTCCGAGGTCACCCCAATCGTAAAGGCGCTGTCATCAACCGCTGCCGTGCCCCCACCGGGGCCACCCCCGCCGCCGCCCGCCATCACATTCACGCGCAAATTGCCCTGCGCGTCGGTCTGGAGACCGATATACCCGCCATCTGTAGACGTTCCCGGCCCTGGCGTGTCCCGGCGGATCGCCAGCAGCAGCGCACCCACATCCCCCACCGCGTGCGGGCTGTTCTGGGCCTTGCCCAGGTTGGCGGCCCCGGTGCCCGGCGTGAGACCAGAAACCCCCAGGGTCCCTGCCACGGTAATGGTATCGCCCCCGAGATTCACGCGCAGCCCTGTCGCGCTGTTCCCAGGCGCCCGATCCCACGCACTCCCGTCCCACACGAGGGTACAAGACCCCAACAGCGACGTCGTAGGATTCCCAAGGTTATCCCCAAGCACCGCAGCGGGTGGTAATCCGATGGTAACGGGCAGAGGAGTAACGGACGTAATCGGTGTAGCCGTTAAAGGCGCCCCGAAGTAAAACTTCACGCCCTGGTACTCGTGCCCTCCAATATTTTCTGTCGCTGCCTCAGCACCCCCGACTCCGGGGTTGAGTCTTACGGGCATACGTGCCTCTCCTAGCGCCCCGCACCGAGCAGGGTAAGGCGCCGCCGTCGAGGGAGGGCAGGGACCCCTCCCGTGTCGAATTCATAGGCCCCGATATCCCAACTACCGTTTTGCGGACGAGGAAGCCCCGCAAAGTCCACATCGACCAACCCCGAAAGGTTCGCGCCCGCATCACGGCACGGGCTCGTCGCCAACAGCGCAAAATTCCCGGAAGCCGGCGCGATCATCCCTGGGTCGCCCGTCTCCCAATTATTGCCAAGCACCGACCCGCTCCCGCCATCCCCAATGGTCCCTGGCCCACCGAAAACATAAAAAATATTGTTCTGCACCTGGGAATTCACGGGCGTCCCGGACCCGGAAAACCCCAACTGAACCACCGGATAGGAGCCCGACGCCGTAGCATTATTGTAAAACGTGTTATTCACCACCCGAAGATTGCTCAAATTTTCAAATAAACTGTATTGAATCGCCCCCATCGGGTTATTGGCAAACACATTGTTCCGCACCACAAACCCATGGGCATCGTTAATCGTCAAGGCACCAGCGCCCCACTGATTACCCGCCGCGCCACACTCCGTAAACGTACACTGCTCGATCACATTGCCCGTATTAATCACCGTCGATGGCCCAGAAACAAAGTGCTGGATACCAAAGCCATACGTGCGGGTAAACGTGCAGCGCCGGGTCACGTTGTTCCACCCAGCAAAGTACATGCAGTACCCCCCGGGGAAGTCATGCATATAACAGTCTGCAAACAGGCAATTATTAAAAGCCCCTTGCACCCCAAAATTCCCATCATCAGTGGTTGGAAAGACTGGAGGCGTCAGGCACGGGCCAAACTCGCACCCGAAAAAACGCAAATGATGCACAGTAGGAGCCCCACCGCCAAATTCGTCCCCTTGCATCGTGCAAATGCGATCCTGCCAGGTCATCGACGACCCATCAAAAATCAGGTTAATAAAGTCCAAGTACGCAATATCCGTCGCGTGCGTCCACGCAAAAAAATTGACAATTTCTGCCACCGCGGCGGGGCGAAACCGCACCGTCTCACCCGTAAAGGCCCGGAACGTGATACGCTGGCTAGCTGTCCCAAGAGGCACCTGCTGGATCCCGCTGTTCATACGTTGCGCGTAAATACCCCCACGAATGTACAAGGTGTCCCCAGCCGACATCGTCTGCCAGGCCCGATGGACCGTCGCCCAGGGAGACCCAATCGCGCCCGTATTGCCGTCATTGCCCCCGTTGGCGGGCAAGGCCATATAGTAATCAACCACGCCTAGCCCACCCCAAGCACAAGCAGCTTACGAGAACGCGGACGGCCACCAACCGGAGGCGCACCCGAAAGCTGCGCAACAAGCCCCGCAGGAGCCCCCCAGGCCACAGCATGCGTGTTGTCATCAATCAGGGTCCCTACCAGCGTCCAATCCCGCCCTGGAGCACTCATGTCGCCCAGGTCAGTCGTCGATAGCAGCGGCCACCACCCGTTGAGATTGGCCCAGCGCTGCGGCCGGATCGTCCACATCTCGTGCGCAACCTCAGCGGCACTAAGCGCCACATCCCACATCTTGACCGCACTCACCGCCCCAACCAGACGATTCCCTTGCCCATCACTGAGCAACCGGAACTGCGTACCCACGATCGTAGGCACCCCACTCGCAGTCGCCACGAGTTGACCATCGAGGTAGCCAAAAACCTGATTCAAGCCTGTACCCGTCGCTACCAAGGCCCAGTGATAAGGCACCCCCAAACTCAACACTGGACCGTTGACATCGCCCTGCGCCGGGGTATACAACAAGAAAGTCACCCCGTCGCTGTCCGTCCCCAGGAACAGGTAATTAAAGCCCGCATCGCCATACACAAGCCCCCCCTGGTACCCCGGGGTGTCACTCAGCGTGAACCACCCCATTGCGGTAAATCCCCCAATCGGAGGGAGTCCTGCTGTTCGCTCCAGCAGATTGATCGCGACCCCGCTCGGCGACGTATTGCGCACACCCATCAGCGCGCATCCCGCAGATCAACAGTCCAGACGTAGCACGGAGAAACAATCAAATCGCCCCGCCACAGCACAACCGTCAGCGTATCTCCCGCCTGGGCACCATCCGCATTGGCAAGCGCCACCGTAACCTGCCCCACTTGCCCAGCAATCGGCGGGACCGTCCCCGAGCCGGTATTTGCCGCGTCGAAAGCAATCCCGGGCATAAGGTGGACATCCCCAGGCGTACGCGCCTCCACCTGCACGCCGAACTGCACCGTCCCAGCCGTAGCGCTGGCCATCCAGTAGTGCACCGTTGCTGACAAGGGCAACAGCAGGCCCTGCGGGGCGCGGAACGTCCAGAACGCCATTTCCCCGGCATTCGGCGCGTATTCGAGGACGTAGCGGCCCCAACCGCCCGTCGACGCCAGGCGCCGCAACCGAGGGAATAGGGTAAGATTCGGCTGACTATCAAGGGCAGACAGGGTAAGCAGGGAGGCCATTAGGCACGCGCCTCCCCCCAAAACAGACCAGGCATACAGGCCAGCAGCAACGGAAGCCACGAAGAGACCGGGAACAGCAAGGGCATACTGTGCTCCAATCCACAAAGGACGCGGCACGATAGCACGATAGCACGAGGGGGATATGGACAGCACACTCCCGACTAGTATAGCGCTTTTATGCGGGATATCCAATTGAAAAGAGAGGGCTACGACAGACGGGATCCCTGCCCACTCCTGGCGACAGGAGGTCGCCATCATGCCGACTGTCAAAGCAACCTCAAACGTGTGGGCAGTACCTCACAAGGGAGCAAGCGTCTTTCGCAGGGAGCCGTCAGTAGAGAGAAGAGGGGGGACGAGCACCCAACAGGCGCACGCGAGACACTCCAGGGAAGAGGGTCGCGGAGGCCTCAGTAGACTTAACAAATTATCTGTCAATGTGTTGCAAGAACATGGGTGGATTCCAGGCCTCCACGGGAGCCCGCCCAAACTGCCCAAAGGCCGGCCGAGCACGCCAGCCGCGCGTGGCGTGCTACCCGCTTTCCGGCGGCGAGAGAGGCCCATGGGCTACAGACCACCGGAGCGCCCGTACGAGCGCGGCGCTCCAGGGAAGCGGCGGGGCCGGCACGGGCTGGGAGGCCTGGGCCGCGCCGAGCGCCTTGAGGGCGTTGCGCAGCTCCAGGTCGCTGACGCCAGCCAGCAGCCCCTCGAGGGTCACGGTCTCTCCCAACCCTCCAAGCTGTCGCCGCGCCAGAGCCCGCACCCGTCGCGTGAGCGCCCGCACCCTAATTCTCCCCAAAGAGCCCCAGCTGAGGTGCCGCCACACCGGCAAACGGCACCGGGCGCACCCCATTCATTTCTTCAAGGCGCACCAGCCGCTCCTCGAGATCCCCGATCTCAATAATCCGAACATACTGCCCCGCGCACTGCGACAGCGCATGGACCGCCCGCAGCACACCGGGGTCATCCTGAGCCTCCTCCTGACGGCCCAGGACATCCCTTGCCGCCTGCAGCGCGCCCCACAGCAGCCCCAGGACATCCTGAATCGTCCCTGGCGTGCTACGCCGCCGCCGACCACGCGGCCGCACCGCCGGCACAGGACCCCCCTCCTCATGCTCATGCCACAGCTCACTCATGCAATCCCACCCTCCGGCGCATCCCACACCGCCGGGCAGTGCTGGCACTGCCTCGCGGCACCAGGGTCCGCATTAGGCAGTGGCACGTGCCCAGGAGCCGGACAGTAGCGCACCGGCGTAGGGGTCCATACCCTCTCCCCCGGCTCCTGTACCGCCAGACACGCCAAACACACCACCACACCATCAACCCGCGTATACCGCCGCCGGTGCGGACACCCATACCCCTCAGGCACCACCTGCCCCGGCAACTGGAGCACCCTAATCCACCCAGCCGCCTCGTGCTGAGTCAGCCTCAATAAAGACGGCCCCGCCCACCCCTCGTCGTAGCCAAGAGACGCCAGGAGCGCCCGCTGTGCGGGGGTCGCAGGGTCCCCGCACAGGCTGTCGTTAAACACGGCACGGTCAAGATCAGCCATACCCCCCCCTGGTTTGCACAAATATCCTCCGACACAATACAATACAACACACTGAAAAATATAGCACAACAACCTCAAACGTGCGCTCGGTACCTCACAAGGACAACAACGCCGGTGGCAAGGGACCGTCTCTAGCGATAGGAGAGCGAGAAGACTTCGGCCGAGGTCCCAACGCCAGGTAACAGTAGTGTTACCGGGCAAAAAACCACATAATCCATTCTATTTCAGATATTTGCCGAGGTAACACTCTTTTTTCAAAAAAGTGGGGAAAACTTTACTTTATATATGTCCTTATTATTATTATTTATTTATTATTTATAGTGTTACGAGTGTTACAGTGTTACCATACTGAAAGATAAAGCGTTATATGGTCCCACTGGTCCCACTCACCCATAAAAAGCGTTACGAGGCCTCGTCTCTGCGGACATAGACCCGTCGATTCCGCCCCTGCACCTTTTTTTGCACGCGTACCCAGCCTGCAACGCGCATTGCGCTCGTAATCTGGCGCTGGAGGGCCTGGTCCTTCCAGCGCTCGTAGAGCGGGGTCCCCTCTCGGTCGACAAGCAGCAGGGCATTGCTGAGCACCTCCTCAATCGTCACGTAGGAGGGGAGTGCTGGCCCACGCGTATCGAGCCAATCCTGCACCACGGCGTCATAGATCCCCGGCGTCCGCCGGGCCTCCCGCGTTTCAGCGAGGGATTCGCGCAGGCTTGTGGGTTCTTCCCACCACGGAAATCCGGCATCAATACAGGCCTGGGCCTCGGCGAGCAACTGATCCCGGACGGCCTGAAACCCCGCGACATCGATACGCCCGGTGGCAAGGGGTAAAAACCGTGTATTGCCGTCCTCGCCTGTCAGATAGCAATCCCCATTGGTGGTACCAAGGAACACGGCCCGGCGTGGGTAGTCGACGACGGTCGTGGAGTAGAGGCGTCGGAGTGAGTCACTCCGGAGCGTGAGGAACGCCTTAATGCGGGTCGCTTCCGCCCGACTCCAGGAATCAAGCTCGGGGAGTTCAACCACCCATTTGCCCCGGAGCAGGCGTTGGGCCTCAACGCCCTCAAGTCCCCGGAGCAGCTCAAGGGTCCAGGGAGCCCCCAGGGCATGCACAAAGGCGCTTTTGCCGGTATTTTCGCGCCCCTCCAGAATAATCGTATAGCGCTGCTGGCACCCGGGTTCGCGCCCGCGTGCGACCATCGCGCAGAGGAGCACATGCCCCACCCAGGCGGTATAGGGTCCCTCTGCTGCCCCGAGGTAGCGGGATATCCACGACGGCACGCGTAATGTTCGATCCCACGCGGGCAGGCTGTCGAGGTAGTCACAGAGCGGGTCGACCACGGGGAGGGAGCGCGCGGCGGCGTGAAGAGCCTGCAAGAGGAGGCGCGGACGAGAGACGGACAGCCGCAGGTGGCGATAGAGGAGATGGCTAATCTGCCCAAGTTCCGCATCTTCTACGGGAGCCCCGTGAAAGGTGAGCAGATCCTGCAGCCCGTCATAACGCAGCGCCTGCTGAAAACAGGGCAGGTGGGCAAACGCGAGGAGGTAATTGGCCAGGGTTTCCCTCGTGCGGCCACCGGCCACATCAAGGTCCTCGCGCCACGCTTCAGCGGAATTGTCCGTGGCGCCAAGGGGGGAGTCTGGCGCATCGCGCAGGGGGAGGCGCCGAGAGACAGGGGCAGCTTCAGTGCACCCAAGCGCGGGCCACACCTCATCCGGTTTGAGATACTGGCGGCGCAGGGCGAGGGCGACCTTGAGGCGCTCTGTCGGCTCGGCATACGCCTCACGCAAGCGCTCCCGTGTCACACTGCACTCGGTGAGCGCGTAGGCGGGATCGTCCGCGAGCTGCTGGAGCGCCAGGTCGAGGGAGAGCACCCGGTAGCTCACCCCCTCGGTGAGCGACTGGAGATCAGGAGGGAGGGCCTGACCATTCCGGGAGGCAGGGGGCAGGGGTGCCGCCTGGGGAGCAGGGTCGCCCTTCATGCCTCCACCCCCCATGCCGGCAGGCACTGGCTGGACGCCTCGAAGGACGAAATAACGAGAAAAATCAACGAGTATAGGGTATAATAGCCCCTAGGAGACTTGACGAATCCATTGGAATATACCATAATACAGTGGTTCCCCATAAAGCCTGTGGAACGTTGCGGAGAGAACGGGGGGGAAGCCCAACTCCCCCGTTCTTGCCTCTAGCTGGCGTGCGTGTTTTTCCTGTGTTGCTGCACCTCCCTTTCCTGCTCCAAGAGCCTCCGAACAAAATTGCCGCATGAACGGCCCTCGTGCTTGGCAGATGCCCGCAGCCAGGCGAGAAGGTCGTCTTCCCTCATATAAATACAAATATTTGCCCACGCCTTTTTCACGGAACCATTCTTGGACATCATTTGCTCCTAATGTCTATGAGTACAAGGAATTAGGGGATCATTGTACTCCAAAAGGAACCAATGAGTCAAGCCATTTTCTTGGGAATACGTGGTGTGGTATACTCTTGTGCTAGGTGTGTCTTGCCCTGCCAAGAGAGCGCTGTCTGCTTCCCAGGGAGAACGGGAAGCAGACAGACATCCTGTGCCCTATCCCCCCTCTGTGTGCGTGTCCTGGGATTCTCCTGCCGGCGGCTGGTGCGTTGGGCGCGAGGCCTGTGCCAGGTGGACAAAACGCGCGTGGACACGGGTGGAATATCCGTGCCACGCGGCCTGGGAGAGGCCCTCGTCCGCCAAGAAGGCCTCAAAGCAGTCCATCTCGGCCATGGCCCGTATCCACAGGGCATGGAGGCACGAGGGAGTTGGCCAGAGGATACCCTGGGCAATCAGCGTCTGTACGGTCTGGTCCGCAGCGGCAAACACGTTCTGGAGTATGCGGCCGGGGAGTATGGGTGGCCTCTCGGCGCTGCCACGCCGCACGGCCCACGTTTCCAGGCGTTGCACGACTGGGCCGATGCCGTCGCGCTTGCCCTCGCGAAACATTTGGAGGGCGTAGCGCGAAATCCCAATCTCCGTCGCCAGATCGTCCCAGCTGACGCCGGCGCGGTGGGCGGCGTCGAGGCGCGCCCGGAGTGTGCTGAGGACCTGTTTGAGGATCGGTAAGGCAATGGGCATCTCGCCGCCTCCCGTGAGGAGCGATTGAGTAATGTCGCGCGCCGCGCCGAGTGCTGCTGCGTCCATGTTGTCCTCCTGAGTTGGGTGGCGCGAAGCGTTAGGGCCGATACCGGACGCAGGGCTCAAATACGTCCGGATGAAACGCGTCGGCCAGGTCGTCGGCCGCCACGCCCGACACCTCTGCGGCAAACGCGACGAGCGCCCCGAAGTACAGCGCATGGGCGGCAGAGTCCGCGTCAATCTGCTCGGGGATTTCGCAGACCCCATCCCCCATGTCCACCTCTTCTGCGGGGATAACGACGGAACACTCCTCGGCCATCCCCTCCCCGTCCACATAATAGGCGTCAATGGCGCCATCGTCCTCGTCGATCTCTACTGTGGCTTCCCAGCCGTTGATGAGCGTCCGCGTGTGCGTAGCCATGAGACTCCCCTTTGTGTTGCGCGTTTCGTGCCGTGTTCGCCATCGACACGAACAATAGTACACCACCAATGATTGTGTGTCAACATGTATTGACAAATAATCTGAAATATAATTTTATATGTAAACAGATGTTGACACACTAGGCATTATTCACTATACTCTACTCAGTTATTGGGCAATGACAGAGTCAGACACAGGCTTTATAGGAGAACGTAGATGTACGGAAGGGGCCACTGCCAGGGGAATAGAAAAGTCAAACCACTCCCTCTGGCAGAGCAGAGGGCATTCGTCACCGAAAGGCAAGCCTGGTGGGCGAGTGTACAAGCTGCAGAGAGTGGGGCTGGAACGGCGCATACCTCCGAGGCGCCCAGGGGTGCCGAGGTCCCGGAGGCCCCTGCCAATGAGGCGGACGACGCGGCCGCACAATCTCTGACCCACGGGTACCGTGTCGTCGCTTATAGCGACGCGACAGAATCGCACGAGCGGGGCCATAAATGGTTTAGCGACGAGTTATGCGCCTGGCAGTGGTTGGACACGACCATACAGCGGGGCCGCTGGGCCGTGCTTGAGGTGTATCCCTGGGCGGAGGTGTGCGGGGAGGTGAGGGCGCGCCTGGTACTGGCCCTAGGCTGGGAATACACCAGCCGCCAGGCGTTTCGTGGCACGTGGGCGCGGATCATGGCAGGGCAACCCCTGGGGGCGGCCTATCACGGCTACGTGGAGCGGCTAGACGCCCACTGCGCCGCCGGCGATGAGGATGGCGTAAAACACGAATTCCGGAGGCTATGGGCATGGCTCCAGTCAGCATCCTGACCGCATCCGATGAGCCCTGGGCGCGCGAGGTAGCCATTGTGTGCGCCCAGATGGAGGGCACGCCGTGGGCGCAGACGCTCCCCAAGGCGCAACGGCTGGTACTGGCTGGCGCGGTGGCGCGCCTTGGGGAGGGCTCGTGGCTGGTGACGGGGGATTCGGGGGCGTACACGGTCTCGACGGCGGTGCGCCCGTCCACGTGTACCTGTGCGGCTGCCGCGTTTCGACGCGAGCAGCCCTGTTCGCATCGTACCGCTGTGGAGGTCGTGCAGCGGTGCTTGGCTGGGGACGCGCTTTTTGCGCTGGTGCGTGAGGCGCACCAGGAGAAGGAGGCAACGATGCAGTCATTGATGGAACCCAGTGACGTGGAGGCTGGGGCGGGAGGCCCGGTGTCTGGCGTCTTTATCCCGACGGGGGAAGCCCCAGCGGCACCCGAGGAACCCGACGCGCCGCATTGTTATGCGCACCCGCTCGCCCTCCGTACCCATGTCTACCAGGCGATTGCCGACGTCATGGCGAGGATTGCCAAATCCGGGGTGAGCAAGGGCCGCAGAAACGATCAGCAAAACTATGCATTTCGCGGTATTGATGATGTGCAGAATGCGCTGGCCCCTCTCTTGGCGGAGGCGGGCTTGCTCATTCTGCCGTATACCGTGTCAAAAGAGGTGACGGAGCGCACGACATCCAAAGGCGGCACCCTGATCTCTACCACGGTGGAGGTCGAGTATACGTTTCTGGAAGTCCTCTCCCGCACCCGGCATGTGGTGAAGTTCTTTGGCGAGGGGATGGACTCTGGGGATAAGAGCTTGGCCAAGGCGATGAGCGCTGCCTATAAAACGATGGCGATCGAGGTCTTCTGTATCCCGGTAGAGGGCCAGCCTGATGCGGACAAGGAGTCACACGACGTGGCGCCTTCCACGTCACCTGCTGTCCCCAATATGGCCCCGCCGGCCGCCGACTACCGCGCGAAGATCGAAGACCTCTTGCGCGCGCAGGGCTGGACCGAAGAGCGGATGGACGACTATGCGAGTGGGCTCAAGGCCAAGTATGGGGCACAGCTCCCCGGCAGACTGCCGGGGATCTATAAGGCCCTAGCAGCCAAAGCCTCCTCAGCGGCGCCAGTCAGTGCCGCTGAGGAGGCCCCATGGTAACCTTCGCCGTCCCTCTTGCCGTGCCAATTGCGGAAGCGGAGCGGGAACTTGCCGCTCCGCCCGGCGAACGGGATCAGCGTGTAGCACCATTATTCCATGATGCCGTGAAACATCACCCTGCTCTTTTTGAGGAGAATCCCTGATGAGTAAGTTATGTGTCACCTGTCATAACGCCCCGGCGACCCATGTGGTCATGTCTGACCGTGCAGCGCGCTTCTACCCCGCCACAGCCTTTCGCCCTGGCGCCGAGGTGGGGCTTTTTGCCCCCCTTGTCCCCTATTGCTGTCCCGCCTGCGCGGAGGCCAAGGCTGCCGCGTACACTGCCCGCAATGCCGCCGCTGATGCGGCGCGGGAGGCGGCCCGCAGCACCAAACACGCGCAGGCGACAAGGCGGGAGAAGGAGGCCCCTCATGGCGCATGAACACCCTGAGCAGTATCCCCGTGCCGCATCGCTCCGGGCGGACCCAGAGACGCTCAGGCCGCTGCGGGAGATCACCGGAGGACGGGGCGGGGAAGCGCCCGCCCCGTCCTCCGGTGCAGCCCGGCGGCGCTACCGTGTCCTCAATGACCACGGCTATGCGCTTCCTGGGGTGTACCGTAACCCCCTGCCTGCCCAGGTATGGGCAGCCTTCCTCACACGCTGCACAGGGCGCGTCTATGTGGCGGCGCGGGAGGGGATAGACAGCTATATCTATCTCCATCATGACATGAAAGGAGGCCTGGTGATTGGAGATGACTGTCTGCGGGAGGAGGCGCGGCGTGGGCGGCAGGGGTGATGCCTGGACGCCGGAGGCACTGGCGGACCGTCTCCGCCAGAACCCCTCCCTGAAGGTGCTGGGGGACCTCGTCGGCGCGGCGCCCTCTCTGGCGGCGCCAGGGCGCCGCGCCAAACGCCTGGATGGCTATGACAGTGCGCTGGAGGCGCGCTATGCTGCGGAGGTCCTCACGCCTCTCCACCACACCAAGGGGATTGCGGGCTGGTGGCACCCGGCCCCGAAGCTTTTCCTGGCGGAAAAGACCTTCTACACCCCGGATTTTCTGGTCTGGCGGAGTGGCTGGCTCGAATGCCATGAGGTCAAAGGGTACTGGCGGGAGGATGCGCGGGTGAAGATCAAAGTCGCGGCGGAGCACTACCCCTGTTTGCGGTTTCTGGCAGTTGAGCATGCCGGCGGACGCTGGCGCACGGAAATGTTTCTGCCACGTAACCAACAGGACCACTCACACGAGGACGAAGAGGCGCCGAGTTTTTTATCCTACTGGATTGGGGGGGGGACGCAATGATGCCACGGTATGTTGACGATTGTCCTTGCACGAGGTTTGCGCGCGTGCTACCCTTATCTCAGATGTTGACGATCACCAGCAAACGGTAATTGTCCGCATCAGCTGGCACAACCGAAGAGCGGAACACGAGGGACCCGGAGCGTGCAGGCTGGCCGCAGTAACAGGGTGACGTGGGGAAGCAGCTACCAGGTAATCGGCCCGGCAAGGAGAAACGATATGGACGGGTTTGGCGCAAATTTTGTGGGGCAGTACGTGATCGTGCGGTGCCGCGACGCGGGCGTGCACGCCGGCTTTTTAGTGGCGTTTGAGGGCCGCAGCGCCCACCTGCGGGAGTCCCGGCGGCTGTGGTATTGGAAGCCTGCTGGGGACAAAAAGTTTCTGTCGGGCGTGGCGGCCGTTGGGCTGGACCATGTCAGCAAGCTGGGGACAATGGAGAGCGAGAAATTGCTCACTGAAACCTGCGAGATCACC
>JACCDP010321933.1_pt1 | contig 31750 bp, 22 predicted proteins | sample 7445841 | NCBI WGS metagenome assembly JACCDP01 (sample SAMN15323441, study PRJNA562643) | freshwater metagenome | isolation source: river surface water | place: USA:Blue River Watershed | collected 2017-08-17 | reverse complement strand
GCAGTCACGACGACTTGGCCGTTTTTGAGAGATAGTATGTCGGACTTAAGAAAAGTGACGCTCCAAGGATAGGTTGCTGAAATCTGTTGAGAAGAAATCGTTCCCGACCTCTGAGCCGTCGTTGTGACCCCATCGGAAACAGTCACATTGACGGTACCACCACCAGCGGTACTGGTGCCAGAAATGACCAAGTTGCCTGAAATTTCATCAAGCGTTATCACACCATCACCAGCAATGGTTGATATATTAATGGCAGGACCATCTTTACCGGCCGAAACCGATTGGTACTTGGTAACTTCTTGGACAATGTTCCCTGCAGTGTCCGTCGTAGTGGTTGCAGGGAAAACGTGAATAACCACATTCCCACTATTGCCACCTACCATTGTGCCAGATGTTTGCACCGAAAAACTACTGGAGGATGTGGTCACCGCCGAATAAGTTCCACCACTTATTGTAGTTGTATCGGTTGAATCCTTAATGATTACAGACAGAGTTTTAGAAGAACCCAAATCACTGACTCCGTTTATTATAGGATTGCTTTTATCAATCGGATCCGGAGTGGTTATGTAAATCCTGGGAGCTATCTTATCATGCGTCACACTTGTGTTGGATGCTGAGTAGGCGGTTCCGTCCAAAGTTGCCGTAATCGTCAAAACACCATTGTCCAAGCTGGATAGATCGAGATTGGAAGAGTTCCAAACCCCTCCAGAGACAATGATCCCGGAGGCCTCGACCACCCGTCCATTGGGGTCTGCCACGGACACCGAAACCGTATAACCCGTTGTTCCCGTTCCCGATATCCGAACCTGATTGTCTTCGGTCATGTTCAACCATGATGCACTGGCACCGTCGTTGAGGATTTGACCAAAACCATCTCCAGGAGGAGCTACGGTCGAGAGCATGGATGTGATGGCGATGCTGGGAATGGAGATGGTGATGGTTTGAGAGGCAGACACCTGCCCCGTGCTGTCGAGGGCCAAAACACCGATCGCTCCACTGTACCCTCCAATCGGTTTTAATCCGGATATCGGACTGACAATGGCTGTATCCAATGACCAAGCCCCGGACACATCTGTAGTGACGGTATAGGTGACTTCATCGGTGAGGTTGCCATCGTTCCCAGGATTGATGCGGACAATCACATATCCACCGGCGTTGCCTGAGGTTCCATTGATGGTGGGATTTGGGCTGGTGCTGGAAGCAGAACTTCCACCATTGATACCGACCGAAATTTGGGCGGAAAGGATCAATTCACCGACGGTTGAGTCGGATACCGAAACAGCATTACGAGTCACGGTCGCAGTGACACTGTAGGTGGCACCGAGGGAAAGGCTCAGGCTTCCATGGGCTGGATTGGCCGTATTCAGGTCAAGAGACCACCCGTTGACAATGGCAGGGACTGTATAGGTCGCCCCACCCACTACCACAGTCAATGTGTCACCCGGAGTGTATGCCCAGGTACCGCTCAATGTCGGGCGGGTGTTGCGGGTTGTCAGAGCGTTGACCGTTGGTATTGTTATAGCAGTCGCTGTTGTATTATTTCCGGCAACATCCGTGACCAACGCCGACACCTTGGCATAGCTTGTGAAACCACCCTGTGGAACAGTTCCGCTGGATGGAGTTGTCGTGGAAGTATTGATGGACCAGACTGACGATGCGACGGTGGATTGGTAGAGGATCTGAGGCGTTGTATTGTCATTGTCATGATCCACGGTAACCGTGACCAGCGATCCATTCGGCAAATCAGTGGTTCCGGAGACGGTGGGCGCTCCCGAAGTGGCCAGAGGACTGACAGTGACCAAGGGTGCGATGCTGTCGTGCAAACTGGTCGTTGTGGCTCCCACACTTCCGGTCACCACCGTCTGACCGCCGTTTCCAGACACAAGATCACCTGTAAAGGTAAGCGTACCCTGTGCCAGAGAGCTGACATCCACAATCGAACTCCAAGAGCCTGAACCATCGGCCTGAGCCCAAGCTGTCAGCGATCCCGACGAGGTATCGGTGACGACCAACCGGACCCACCCATTGGCCGTCGCGGTCCCACGCAGTGTCACCGCGTTGTCTTCGCTGTCATTGATGATGCCGCTGGGATCAACAGGACCGGTGATCTTCACCGCCAAAAGCGAACTTTCCGGCTGCCATGGGCTCATGGATGCCGAAAAAGCGGAGAGCGACGCGAAAGTGGCATTCTTGTCGTAACTCGCTCCCACGCCGCTGATATCGCCGTTGACGGGGCCGTTCTGGGTTTGGGTCATGGCGACGTACCTCACCAAGGTGCTCCCGGAGAAACCCGGGATACCTGCGGATCCTCTCGGACCAAAGGCCCCATTGCGATCGGCGGGAGACGGAATCGCCAGAACCGTGGTCAGGTCCGGCATGGGCACGCGCCAAGTGATGAAAACATCGGTGCGACCGTCGGATCCGATGTCGGCCGTGGCGTCCCAGTTGGGGTCCGTCGCCGAGGAGACGCCCACTACGCTGTAGTTGGCCGAGGTCATCGGGTAGAAACCGTTGTTGACCAACCAACCACTCGGCAGCGGAGCCGTTGTTGTCGTATTCGGCGAACTGTTCAGGCCGGTTCCAGGATCCAGCAAACGAAAGGCTCGGACGTTTTTCCGGCCATCGACGCTCATGAAGATGTCCAAACGACCATCGCCGTTGACATCCATGCCCACCAAGGCGACGCCATCAAAATTTGAAGGACCCGTGGGGTTTCCGATGCGCATCCGAAAGACCAGCGAATCATCGGCAACCGAGGCCGTTCCGTTGTCATCGAAGGCGGTGTACAACGTCGCATGGGTCGCATTGCCGACGATGTCGGTGTCGGCAGCCTGAGCCTGCGAATCATCCACCGGGTCGTGATTGGCGCCGCTCAAGACGGCCGTCCACCCGGTTTTTCCCGTCAAAGAAACGTTCGCTCCGATCAATGAGGTAGCCGCAGTGCTGAAGAGGAGCAACAGCAGCGACCAACCTGGGAGGGCATTCAACATGAATTTGCTTACCATTCGGAGAAACGGATTTTTCCCAAACCTGATGGAGGACAGGATTGGCGAAACCCCACCGAAGGATTCCGACTACCAACGGCATCACCGGATGAAGCCAAATCCCCCACGCAGATGGTAAGGATATTACCTAGATATGATTGAAAAGATCGACAACTATTGTGAAAACTTTTGACTGTTTTTCACCTTTTAGTCGTAAAACGGTTCTTGGAAAATGGGACAAGCCCCCGACCGGGATTGGGTAGAGGACGGCCAAGCGGCATTTCGGAGGTAATCAAATCCGACTTGGGAACGGGCAATGAGGTGAAGCAACCCTCCCGGGATTCGACCCACCTCGGTCGTCTTCAGCGGTAGACTGTAACGGCGAGGGACGAAATCAATATTCCCCAAACGACACCGGCAACCCCAAGGAGACGGACCCGTCCCTCGGATTGGGTGCACCAAGCCAACCAATCCCGAACTCGCCACGGAGACACAGCGACCCAAATCGCCCCAGTCAACCAGACATACATCCACACCGTGACCAAATACCTCAGCGGGCTTGGATGCCAGCGCTGGGCATCCAGCACCCAATCCGCCACCAAGCACAAGACGATGGCCAAGCCTCGAACTGCCAGGTAGTCACGGACAACGAAACAACTGGAGATTCCGATCACCAGGACGCCTCCCAACAAAACCGGCCGAAACGCCGCGAAATCGGAGATCTCTGAATTTTGGAGATTCTGCTCGAACCACACGCTTCCCAGAAGCATGAGCACGACCCCCACGGCGGTGTTGCGGTGGAATCCGCGCAACCAACCCGCACAGGCACCGGGTTTCAGCAGCGGCCACAAATGGCACAAAAAACAGCCCAAGCCCAAAACAAGGGAAATCTGGGAGAAGTTCAGCGGTAGCTTCATCGACGAATGAGGTCAGAGAATCGGGTAAACCCGCCCCAAGGCGAGGGGAAAGAGTGGGCTGGAGGTTGCCCGTGACCAACTGACCAACCCCGGCTTTCCAGCCCCCAAGTTGAAACTCCCTCCCCCAAACCATCAGTCCAACAGGGGGCGCATCTCCTCCAAGATCACCGGAACCCGAACAAACGGGTCCTCCTTGAACTCGTATTCGAGAGCGACAAACCCCTGATACCCTGCATCCCGGAGAATTTTGAAGGTACGCGAGTAATCCGCCTTTTCGACAGCCGATTTGCCGCCTACATGGACCTTTCCCTTGAACTGCACGTTGACAGCCCACGGAGCGCACAAGGCCAATTCACGGTAGGGATCGGCGGAATAGAAATTGCCGGTGTCCAAATTGATCCCCACCCAGGGACTTTGGACCGCCTTCACGATTTCGATGAGCGATTCCGCGCGACGGACAATGCCGCCATGGTTTTCCACCCCCAGGAAAATCCCTGCCTTGCCCGCCTCGGCACCACACTCTTCCAAGGCGGCTATGGTCAGCTTGGCAGCCTCCGCCTCGGAGGTCCCGTGGACACCGCCCGCAAACACCCGGATGTGGGGCGCACCCAGGATGGCTGCCTTCCGGATCCACTCCTTCACCGAGGCGATTTCTGCATTCCTTTTCTCGCCTGCGGGATGGCAGAAATCATTGCCAACAGCCGTGCCGCTGATGGTCACACCGCGGAGATGGGCGTGGCGTCGAACATCCCTCAGGTAGTCGTCGCTCACCTTGTCTGGAAAGTAATAACTGGTCAGCTCCGCACCACCACAGGCGTGGTCCGCGCAGTAGTCGACGAACCGCTTCATGTCCATGCGGGCCGGGCTGCCATCCTTACCTGGCTTGAACTGATCTCCAAAGGAGTAGGCTGCCAACGAGAGGCGCAGGCGGGATCGCGAGGATCGGGAAAACGGATCGGCAGATCGCAGCGGAATCGTGCCCAATGCACCCATGGATGCGGACGCGACAAGAAACCGGCGACGGCTCAACAGCGTGGACATGGTGACGACGCTAGAGAGGCCCACCGAGCGCGGCAAGGATCCTTCGCCCAAAGACGGATCCTTCCGTACCGGGACCGTTCTCAAAAACCGGCACGTGTCACTCCTCTGACTCCCGGCGCGACCGGTTCATTCGTTGAACGCACCACTGGCAACCAAAAACCAGCATTTCACCCCCCAACCCCGGCATTCGACCCCAAAGGTGAGGTTGCCATGCGCTTTCCGAATACAGTCGACCCCAATGAAATTCTCTTCGTCCGTGGGTCAATCCGCCACGTTTCTGGCCTCCGCTGCCCTATGCCTCAACGCGTTTTTTCAACAACAGGCTCAAGCCCAAGGCTGCGTCGCTGTCCGCGGCGGGGGCATGTGCACCATGAACCACGCCGGAATGGGTGAGGATGGTGCGGTGGACCACGGGCCATGGTTGGCATCGGTCGGCTATCGATTCTTCAAGTCAGACCGCCACTTCATCGGCGGCAATGAATCCCGCAACGCCGCCGGACTGGATCGCTTCCAACAAGGCACCGAGGTCATCAACTACTCCCAGTTCATCGACACCAGCGTGACCTACCAATTCAGCCCGCGTTTGTCGGCGTCATTGGTCCTGCCTTGGGTGCATCACATCCGATCGGCGCCCTATGAACACAGCGGTGTCCGACGCGATACCGGAGCCACGGGCATCGGCGACGCCCGGGCGGTGGTGGGCTATTGGCTCTGGGACCCGAAAACCCAGCCCAAGGGCAACCTTCAGGTCAGCCTCGGAGGCAAGGCTCCGACGGGAGATTATCAGTCGGACGACATCTTTTATCAGGATCAGGATCCCACTTCTGGTGTGAACATCCAACCCGTCCGCCGCAATGTGGATCAGTCCATCCAACCCGGTGACGGCGGCTGGGGCGTCAGTTGGGAACTCAACGGCTACCGAGAGTTGACCCAAGGTTTCTTCGCCTATGCCCAAGCGTATTACCTGTTCAATCCTCAAAATGTGAATGGAGTGAAGAGCCCCACCGCACGGAGCGATGCCGGTCCGACCATTGCGGGCAAGAACATCGACAACGGCATGTCCATCACCGACCAGTACATGTTCCGAGCCGGTTTCTCCAAGGTGGTCAGCGAGAAACACCACCTCTCTGTCTCCTTGGGTGGCCGCATGGAGGGTATTCCCGTGGAAGACCTCAACGGCAATGCCGGTGATCAAGAAGGCTTCCGCCGTCCCGGCTATGCCATCGCCATTGAACCCGGCATCAACTGGATGCCCGGTCAATGGAATGTGGCCATCACGGTTCCCTGGCGTCTGGAAGCACAACGCGAGCGCAGTTACTGGAACCTGCAAAAAGGAACCCGCGGTGATGCAGCCTTCGCGGACTATCTGGTGACCGTTTCGGTCTCACGCTCGTTTTGAAGCGGTAAATCCCATCAACGGAGAACAGAGCTCACACAAGGTTCCGAGATCAGACCGACCGTCTGGAGGCCCCACCCGCCGAGGGCGGGGCATCACTCCGGAACCACCAAAGTCCCAGCACTCTGGATATCCACCCGACTGGGAACCTCCGAGTAGCTCAAGACCGTGAGATCGCTGAAGGTGGCCTCGAAGAACCGCCGGAATGCCAAGCGGATGTGGGGGCCGCATAAAACCACCGGAGCCTGACCGGAAGCCAAGAGGCCTTGGATCATCTTGGACAAGTTCTCCACCAGATGACGGGCCAACCGCGGTTCCAGCAACAGGGCGATCTCGGTCTGGGACTGCCGGACCCCCTTGGCGATTTCCTGTTCCAAGCGCGGATCAAGAGTGATCGCCTTGAGAACGCCACGATCATCCTGATAGGGCTTCACAATTTGCGGCCCCAAGGCCCGCCGAGCGTGCTCGCTGAGTTCATCCGGATTCTTGGTGACACTGGCGAAGTCGCTCACTTTCTCCAGAATGCTGGCCAAATTGCGGATGGAAATTCCTTCCGCGAGCAGGTTCTGAAGGATGCGCTGCACCTGACCCACATTGAGTTGGGCCGGTATCAACTCATTGACCACGGTGGGATGCGTGGTCTTGAGATGATCCAACAACTGCTGCACATCCTGACGGGAGAGGATTTCGTGGCTTTGATGCTTCACCACTTCCGTGAGGTGGGTGATGAGCACACTGGAAGCGTCGACCACCGTGTAGCCGGCGATTTCAGCCGTCTTGCGTTCAACTTCCGTGATCCACGTCGCGGGCAATTGAAAGACGGGCTCGGTGGTGGGAACTCCCTTCAGTGTCACGCGACTGTTGGTGGCGTTCATCGCCAAGGAATAGCCCGGCATGAGACTGCCCGTGGCCACCGGATTCCCCTTGAGGAGAAAGCGGTATTCATTGGCTCCGATCTGGAGGTTGTCCCGGAGTTTGATCGGCGGAATGAGCAAACCCATTTCCTGGGCAAACTGGCGACGCACTCCCGTGACCCGCTCCAACAAGTCGCCACCCTTCCGACTGTCCGCCAACGACACCAACCCGAAGCCCAGCTCGATCAAGAGAGCATCGACTCCCAGCAGGTTCTCGAGCTTGTCGGCAGCCGGTGCCGCGGCTGCGCCCGGAGCCGCGTTCGCAGCGGCCTCGTTGGCTTTGCCCCCCTTGCCATCGGCCTTCAACTTGGCATCGACGGTCGCTGCCGGCCTGTTCTTGATATTCTTGCCGATGAACCAAGTGAGGACCGAGAGCACCAGGAACGGAAACATCGGCAGCCCTGGAACCACCGCCAGCAAGGCCAACATGGCCGAGAGGATGGTCAAAGCCCGCGGATACGAGGTGAGTTGGCGCCCCAACTCCTCACCGAAATTGTTCTTGGAGGCCGCCCGTGTCACCAACAGACCCGCGGCCATGGATGTGACCAAGGCGGGGATTTGTGAGACCAGGCCGTCACCAATGGACAGCAAGGTGTACCGTGACAAGGCCTCGGTGAAGCTCATGCCCCGTTGCGCCATACCGATGGCGAAGCCACCCACGATGTTCACCACGGTGATCATCACCGCCGCCACGGCATCGCCGCGGACAAACTTGGATGCACCGTCCATGGCACCGTAGAAATCGGCTTCCTGCTCCACCTTGCGGCGACGGGCTCGGGCCTGTTGCTCGTTGATGACGCCGGCGCTCAACTCCGCATCGATGGCCATCTGTTTGCCAGGCATGGCGTCCAAGGTGAAACGCGCGGCCACTTCGGCGATACGACCGGCACCCTTGGTAATGACCACGAAGTTGATGACCACCAAGATCGAGAAGATGACGATACCCACCACGTAGTTGCCGCCCACCACGAAATTACCGAAGGCCTCGATGATGTGTCCGGCATTGCCGGAAATGAGGATCAACCGGGTGGTCGCCACGTTCAGCGCCAACCGGAACAGGGTCACAAAGAGCAACAGCGATGGAAACCCGGTGAATTCAGACGGATCATCGGTGTAAAGAATGACCAAGAGGATGAGCAGCGAGGAGGCGATGCTCACCGCCAACAGCAGGTCGAGCAGCAACGGAGGTACCGGGAGGATGAGCAGCAGCACGGTGCCAAACACCCCCGCCACCAACCAGAGGTCCATCTGGCTCAACCGAACAATCCAACTGTCCTGTGTTTTCGTCATTGCGTCCGTTCCCGGAGCACTGGAAAGCAAGTATCAGTCCAAGTTTGTTTAAAGCCGCAATGACAGGGGTTTCCAAGCCCTCGTGATCGCGGACAGGAAAACCCTGCCGGGTCATCGGAAGTCCCGGAGCAGAAACCTGCCGAGATCAGTTTGAGGGGGTCGCCGGCTTGGCGCTGGCCGCGTGGCTTCGGGCGTAGTACCGGAAGCGGTTCACTCGGTAGACATAGGCGAGGATTTCCGCCACCGCCGTGTACAGTTGGAGGGGGATGTCTGCGTCCACCTTGCCGTATTTGAGAAGCATCCGGGCCAATGGCTTGTTCTCCAGAACCGGAATTTGGAGCTTCTCGGCCAATTCACGGATCCGCAACGCGTTGTAGTCCTTGGCCATGGCGATGATCCGAGGGGCGGCCATCGTGTCGCGATCATATCGGAGGGCGACCGCAATGTGGGTCGGATTGGCGATCACCACATCCGCATTGGGCAAATCGTCCAACTGCGCCTTCAAGGACTTCCGTCGCATGTGGCGTTTGCGCATTTCCCCTTTCACATGAGGGTTTCCCTCGCTCTGCTTGCCCTCGTCCTTGACCTCCTCTTTGGTCATCATGAGGTCGCGCTGCGTCTTCCAGAGTTGATAGGCGTAGTCGATGGCGGCGATCAGGATCATCGCCAAGAGGACTCGACTCCCGATCCGCATCGTGGATTCGGAAAGGAAGGTCCCGATCCGCTTGATATCCACCGGGGCGTTGAAAATCGGGTCATCGAGCACTGCCCGAACCTGATTCCAGGAGAACCAACTGATGGCCCCCAGTTTCACCAGATTCACGGCCGCCGGGAAAAGCGATTGGACGGAGAAAAGCCTCTGGAAACCGGCCATCGGGTTGAGTCGTTCCCAATTGAAGCTGATGGGATCGGACAACATGCGGAATCGGCTCTGCACCAATCCAGCGGCCACCCCGGCGACGCCCGTCGCCAACACGGGTGCGCCCACACAACCCACCACGGTCATGGCTGAGCTCGACGCCTTGTCCTGAAGGGTATCGACGTCGATGGTCGTTTCGTGGAGGTGGAAAAACACCGACTGGAACACACCCATCATGTCATCGAGCAATTGCCCACCATGGGACCGCAAGGCCCACACACCGGCCATCAGGACGAAGGCGGTCTGGATTTCTTGGGACTTGGCCCATTGGCCTTTGCCCAAGGCCTCACTCAACCGCCTGTCTGTTGGTTGCTCTGTTTTGTCGCCGCTGCCCTCAGACATGGTGCTTCAGGGGTTGGTTGCGGCTGTGCCCAAGATCTGGGCCATGCGGACAAAATCGTCCGGAATGCGGCGCATGTAATTGGCCGCGAAATCGCCGATGAACCGCATGCTCATGCCGAAGACAAACAGTCCTGCCAGCACCCGAACGGGCATGCTCTCGGAAAAAACGTTCATCTGAGGCACGGCACGGCCGAGAATGGAGAACACCCAGGTCACCAAGAAAGCCACAGCCATGGTCGGGGCGGCCACCTGGATTCCTGCCGACAGGATCCAACTCGTGTGAGCCAAGGCGTTTCGCAACAGTTCTTCGCTGCCATGCGCAGCCCCAATGGGCAGCACCGAGTAGGTCCGGATGAAGAAAACCAGGATCCAGTGGTGCAGATCCATGCCAAAGAAAATGACCACCCCGAGCCAGTACAACAACGTCGCGGTGATGGGGCTGGTCGCGTTGGTCCCAGGGTTGAGGATGGTGGCCATGGTCAACCCCAGATCGTTGGCAATCAGGGTTCCCGTCACATCCAGGGCGAAGAACGCAAACCGGCAAATGAAGCCCATGACAATCCCCGCGGTGAGTTCGATGAATATCACCCGGATCAACCACCAGAGCGAATCCGCCTTCACATCAATCGCCGGCAAGAGCGGTGCGGCCAATGTGGCCATCATCACGCCCAGGGCCACCTTGATCGAACGCGGCACTTGATTGCCCGAGAAGACCGGCATGGTCATCACCAAGCCACTGGCTCTCACCATCACAAACACCCAGACCGCGATGGATTGGATCGCCGTCATGGATCAACCCACCATCTGAGGGATTTGTTCAATGACCGACCGGGTGAACTCGATGGTGGTACGAACCATCCATGGCAGCGTCACCACAATGAGCGACAGCACCGCCAGAGCCTTCGGAACAAAGGACAAGGTCTGCTCTTGGATCGAAGTCACCGCCTGGAACACGCTGATCCCCATTCCAATCGTGAGCGCAGTCATCAAGATGGGTGAAGCGAGGGTGACGGAGGTGAGGATGAGTGCCTTGATGATTTCGACGGCGGTTTCTGGATTCATGGAAATACGGGGAAAAAGCTGCAGAATTGGGCTTCAAACACCAAAGCTCATGAGCAGCGAACGGACGATGAGGGACCATCCGTCCACCAGGACGAACAGCAGGATCTTGAGCGGGAGGGCAATCGTCGCCGGGGGCATCATCATCATGCCCATGCTCATCAAGATGGTCGCGACCACGATGTCGATGAGGATGAACGGCACGAAGATGAGGAAACCCATTTGGAAGGCGGTCCGGAGTTCGCTGATGATGAACGCGGGGATCACCACGCGCAGCGGCATGACCTCCGGGGCCGTTGCCGGAATCTTGGCCAATTCCACGAACAATTCGACATCCTTGGGCCGGGTTTGGCGCAGCATGAAGGACCGGATGGGCTTCGAGGCTTCCTCCACGGCCTGAGCCGAGGTGATTTTCTTCTCCATGTAGGGCTGCAAGGCATTGGTTTGGACCTTGGACCACACCGGCTCCATGACGAAATAGGTGAGGAAGAGGGACAATCCGATGATCACTTGGTTGGCCGGAGCCCCTTGCAAGGTCAGCGCATTGCGAACAAAGGACAGGACGATGACGATACGGCTGAAACAGGTCATCAGCAGAATGATCGAAGGAGCCATCGACAGCAGGGTGATGGCGAAAAGCACCTGAATGGCGACATCCACATCTTTCGGTTGGCCGATGCCATCCATGCCGATGTTGAGTGTCAACGGAGGCAACGTGCCACCTGTGGCGCTTGAGGTCACTGTACCGCTGGCGGCCGGGGATTGAGCCGCGACTTCCATCGGAATGAGCAGGCACATCCACAGCAAAACACAGGCAATGCCCCTGGCCATCCGCTGGACCGTGCCGACGGTTCGGCGTGTCTCGATCGAATTGTTCATGCCGACGGCTTCAAGGTTTTATCCAAAATGCTCCGAAAGGATCCCTGAGGGGCCGAACCTGAATCAGCGCCCGGCGTCCCTGCAGAGGGAGATCCACTCACGGCGGTTGGGTCGGGGTCCAAGGGTGACAACAACGAAACGCCGCTGGGTGAAACCCCGATGAGGAATTGCTGGTGCCGGTAGGCCACCACATACACGCCCACGCGCTGACCCAAATTCTTCGCATCAACCACCCTCAAACCGCCCGGAGGGGTCCGCTGGACCAGAAGGCGCTGCCAACGGCGGTACAACCAGAGTGCACCGATCAGAACGGCGAAAACGATCGCCAGATTGCCCATCATGCGAACGAGCGATCCAACCGCGGTGCTCATGTCGGGTGATGCAATCGCGTTGGTCAAAGACCCCGGCGGCAACGTCAACGGAATGGAATTGGTGGCTCCCACGTTGCTCCCCGTAAGCAACGGGTGTGCCGAAGCTGTTTTTGCCTATGAGACAGGGGTTTTCATCCATTCCACCCCCCTCCCGGCACCGATTGCCGAACCACCCACCCAACACCCTCGGCAAAATCCGCCCTCCAACATTCTGGATCAACCCAGATTCACCGGATCAATGTCGATGATCAGGGTCAAATCAGCCGGCATCGCGAAGGCTTGTTCGATTCTCCCGAGTTCAGCGGACAACCGGCTCATGGACGAAGTCCGCAGCATGATTTGGTGCCGAAAGAAGCTTTCAGCCTTCAGCAAAGGGGCCGGGGCTGGACCGGCCAGAATGAGGTCTTTCAAGTCTTTCAAGCCCGCATCGAGAGCCTTGCGCAAGTGCTCGGCAAAGAGCTTCACCTTGTCTTCATTGCGTCCCTTGACCGTCAACAGGGCCACCCGGGCCGCTGGCGGGTAATGCAATTGCTCCCGGAATTCGACCTCCTGTTCGTAAAACCCCAGGAAATCATGCCGTCGGGCATACTGGATGGCGGGATGGAATGGGGTGAAGCTCTGGACAAACACCTCCCCCTCGACATCCCCCCGCCCTGCCCGGCCGCTGACTTGGGTAAGCAACTGGAAGGTCCGCTCACCGGCCCGAAAATCCGCCTGATGGAGACTCAGGTCGGCATGCACGATACCCACCAACGTGACGTTGGGGAAATGCAGGCCCTTTGCGATCATCTGGGTGCCCACCAGAATGTCGATCTTCCCCGTGCGAAAGTCCGTGAGGATGCGGCGATAATCCTCCTTCCGCTTCAAGGTATCGGAATCCATGCGCTCGACGCGCGCGTGCGGGAACCCCTTGCGCAGTGCGTCCTCAACCCTCTCGGTTCCGATGCCGGCGAATCGGATGGCCGGATTGCCACATCCCGGGGCCGGACAGTGCTCGGGAACCGGATCCTCGTGGCCGCAAATATGGCAAAGCAACCGCCGTGAGGCCCGGTGGTAGGTCAACGAGACCGAGCAATTGGGGCATCCGGCCACATGACCGCATTGGGGACACTGGAGCGAGGTCGAAAAGCCACGTCGATTGAGAAACAACAAGGTTTGCTCCCGTTTCTCCAAGCGCTGGGTGATGGCCTCGCGCAGCCGCAATGTGAACACCGGGGGAGCCCCGCTCTTGGACTTGCGCGATTCTTCACGCAAATCCACCACACGCACGACCGGCAAGCGCTTGTCGTCCACCCGCTTGGCCATTTCCAACAGGGTGTATTTTCCGCGCCGGGCGTTGTGGAAACTCTCGATGGACGGAGTGGCCGACCCAAGCAGGACCACCGCTCCCTCCCGCTGTCCCCGCACCACCGCCACATCGCGAGCATGGTAGCGGGGCGTTTCTTCCTGCTTGTAGGAGTGTTCGTGCTCCTCATCGACGATGATCAAACCGAGCGGATGAACCGGAGCAAACACCGCCGACCGGGCTCCAATGACGATGCGGGCCCGGCCCTGCCGGATCTTGTGCCACTCATCATGACGCTCACCCGCCGAGAGGTGCGAATGCAGCACTGCCACAAGGGTTCGATGCGGGCCTGAGGAAAAACGCGCCTTGAAGCGCTCCACGGTCTGCGGAGTCAGCGAAATCTCCGGCACCAACACGATGGCTCCGCGCCCCTGCGCCAATGCGTGTTGAATGGCCTGCAAGTACACCTCGGTTTTGCCCGAGCCCGTGACCCCAAAGAGCAGGAAAGGCTTGGCGGATTCACCGCGCACGAGTCCGTCATGGGCTTGGACCAGTGCTCGGAAGGCCACCACCTGCTCGTCATTCAGCGTCAACGGCGTGGTGGGAACGATGAGTTCCCGCGCATACGGATCCCGCTCATCGATCTTGGGAGCGATGCACACCAAGCCCTTGTCTTCGAGCTTGCGCACGGTCTCTGCGGTCGTCTCCCCAAGCCGAAGCAACTCCTGGAGTGGCATTTCCCGCCACTCCTCGATGATCCGCCAAATCGTCTCCTGCCGCGGCGTGAGTTTGGGCAATTCGCCAACCACCGTGAGCGCGTGCACATGAAGACGTTCCCGCCAACCGGCCTCCTCCTTGCGCACGGCCTCCGGCAATACGCTCTTGAGCGCCGTCTCCACCGGACAGCAATAGTAGGAGGCGATCCAACGGGCCAATTCCAGCACCTGAGGCGTGACCAGGGTCTGGGCACCCAAGACATTCAGGATGGGTTTGAGGTTGGTCTGGGGCGAGGAATCCGCCACTGCAGTCACCAAACCCAGAACCTGACGGTGTCCGAAGGGCACCTTGACCCGGGAACCCACAGCCACCCGCCCGGAAAGCTCCTCCGGAATGGAATAGTCGAACTCCTTGCGGAGGGCTATTTCGAGAGTGACACGGGCGACCACGGGCGGATTTTTTCGATCATTTGCGGCTTTCGCGCCAATAGGGACGATCAGCCACAAGTAAAAACCCGTTCTCCGGGTACCGGTCGCCGAAAACAAACTTGAGAGGGAAACCCGTCGGGATGTTTCCCCCGCGCAACAGATAATCCATGTAGAAACGTCCCCAGACCGCGTTGGGATCATTCATCAATTTGGAGTGCCACAACTGATCACACGTCAGCGGCGTCAACAACATGGCCTTGAAGGGGCGCTGGAAGTCATGAATCCGATAAAAGTCCTCCTTGGGATCCAGCCCGGCGCGCAAGGTCAGAGACATGGCATCGAGGTGACCATACCAAGCGACGGCTGCCGGCATGTCCGTGAGCACCATCGAACCGGCTGGCAGATAGCCCAACAACTGACGGATCACGGGCAGATAATACGGCGGACTGGCCATGACCGGTTGGCGGGGCGGCAACAGAGACAAGGTGAAAGGCATCAGACAAAGCCCCAACGGCACCACCAACGCCATCCATCTCGCCAACGGATAGGGAAACTGAAAGGTATCGAGCACCCATCGAAAAACCACCGCGGCGTAGAGACCGGCCAGAGGAACGAACCACGCCAACAAATTCTCGGAATTCAAGGACGGGGATTGCGTCGACAAGGGGGTCTGGATCAAAGCCTGGGCCGGAACCAGCATCATCAACTGAGCCAACAGCAACCAACGAAGCCGGTTCATGCGGGCATTGGCCATTGGCAGCAAAAGCCCCACCAGCAGAAAGGCTCCGAACCAATTCCCGAACATCTGAGGCAAATCGTTGGCCAGGATTTGCTGCGAATGGCTGAGGACTTTGTGCATCACCTCCACCAAGCGGATCCTCGACAAGTCGGGATTCTGCGTTCGTTCCAAGGTGTCTCCCGAGAAAGCCGGAGTCCCCACCAACGGCGCCAAGGTCGCAATCCCCAGCGGCAAACCGCTCCGGACGAAGTTCCGGACCATCCACGGGGTCGCCAAGAGCAGGAATGCCAGCAGCAAGGTCCGCAGAGTCCGCAGACGCACAGCGGACGGAACCCACCAACCTACGCAGACGGCGACCGGCAGAACGAGGAATCCAAAGGAATACGAGGTCAGGAAACCCAACCCCAACAAACCGCCCAACACGGTCGACCAGAGCGAATATCGGAAGTTCATGGGCCGTGCACGCCCATCTTGGCCGGGGTCCGAGGCGTCTCCGATGTGCAGTGCGACCACCGCCACTGCCACACAGAGCAATCCCAACCAAATCGTGGGCAACCCCGAAAAAGCGAAGTCCCAGTTGAGCTTGGACCCCAGAAAAACAACCACGGCCAATGCGCCGATCGAGTGTTCAAACCATCGCCGCCCCACCTGGAACAGCAGAAACGCCAGGGCGGAAAACCCCAGGAAATTCAGACAACCCACCGCCACCTCAGCCGGCGGTCGGCGATTGGGACCCGCCTCGGTGCCGTAGACCCATCGTTGGGGGAGCACCTTGAAAAGCACCGCCAGAGCAGACGGGTATAGCGGCGGATGGGAAATGTCCGGATGGGCCACGGTGAGCAGGCGGCGAGGGTCCTTCCCCTGATCCACCGCCTTGGCCGATTGCAGGTGCAGGCTGAGCGGACGAATGATTTGGGTCGTAAAACCTCGTCCTTCGGAAAGGCTGCGCCCCAACTGCGCCAGATCCATCGCTTCGACGGTGCTGAAATTCTTCACCCCATCGATGTGGTACAACCCGAGGGCAATGATGGCCAAAAGCAGGACAATGAGCCGCTGGATCCACATCCGGCCTCGACCTTCTTCGAGGCTGTGGATGAGTTCCTGAATGCCCTTGGGCGGTGCGTTGAACTGCATGTGAGTGTTAATAGGACAACAACCCCCCCTGCTTGAAAAGGGGCGTCACCGAAAGTTTATCGTCTGTTTTGCCGGCGAAGCCAAACGTAACATGGGATCCGGACATTCATCGACCTTCAAACACCTGACGGATGACATCTTCGATGGGAACCTCCTCGACGGCAAAATCTTTGACCGGCAAGCGGTCGAGCAGCACCTTGCAGGTCAGAATCACGGACTCGCGAGCCACCTTCAAACGGGCCGATGCGGAACTTTGCTCAAGCACTTCGCCCAGGTCGGCCAACGGCACCGAAGCGAAGCCCGACGCCTGCTCCAGCGTGACGGTGATGATCTTGAAGCCGGCGAACCGGTCGAGGATCTCGTTCAGGCGCCCATCGAAGAACACCGTGCCGCGGTCGATGATGATCACCCGGTCGCACAGTTCCTGGATGTCGGCCATGTAATGGCTCGTGAGGAGGATGGTTGTCTTGCGGCGCCTGTTGTGCTCACGCAGGAATTCACGAACCACCTTTTGGGAGACCACATCCAGCCCGATGGTCGGTTCATCGAGAAACAGCACCTTGGGCTCATGCAGCAGCGCGGCGATCAACTCGCACTTCATACGCTCGCCCAGGGAAAGTTCGCGGACCGCGGTGGACAACTTGTCACGCACCCCGAGCAACTCGCTCATTTCATCAACCGTCCGCCGGTAGGCCTCTGGTGCCAGGCCATAAATGCGCCCATTGAGCTCCAACGAATCCCGCGCCGGCAGGTCCCACCAGAGTTGATTCTTCTGGCCCAGCAGCAAAGCAAACTGACGGCGGTAGCCATCGGCACGTTCCCAAGGCACGTAGCCCAACACGGAAGCGTTGCCCGAAGTTGGGTACAACAGGCCCGCCAGCATCTTGAGTGTGGTGGTCTTCCCGGCTCCGTTCGGTCCCAAGAATCCAACAAACTCCCCTTCCTCGACCTGAAACGACACATCCTTCACCGCGAACACCGTCTCGTATTCCCGGTGGAACAGTCCCTTGAGCGCACCGGAAAACCCCGGTGCCTTCTTGTAGGTACGGAACGACCGCGTCAGTCCTTGGACATCAATGAGCGCCACGGGCGACAGGCTGCAACAAAACCCCAGGCCGTGGCGAACCGGGATTGAACTCAATCTGCCGAAGATCCAGGAAACCACCCGGCCAATGATGGGCTCTGACCCGAACCCACACGTTCAATCCGCCGATTTTGCGACTGGAACTCCGCGGGCGACGGCTCATCCTCAGGGCATGCCCCGCCGGTTCTTGAGTTTTTTCGTCGCCATCGGTTGCGCACTGGGTGCGCAAAATTCCCCGGTCATCAAACTGCAGTTTCTGGCCGACAAGCCGCCCACCCTCTCTTCCCACGCATCCACCATCGAGGAAACCCCCCAAGGAATGGCTGCGGCCTGGTTCGGGGGCACGGCCGAACGGGCCAAGGATGTCGTCATCTGGTTTTCCAAGAAGCCGCAACACCAGTGGCTTAAACCGATCGAAGTCGCCCGGGGCACCGAAGACGCGGGCGCCCCACAATACGCTTGCTGGAACCCGGTGCTCTGGCAGCAACCCGGCGGCAGCTTGTGGCTCTTTTACAAGGTGGGCCCGAGTCCCGACACCTGGTGGGGACGCGTTCAGGAATCCAAGGATGGCGGCCGCACCTGGAGCAAGTCGCGCCGGTTGCCCGACGGGCAAGTCGGACCCGTGCGCAACAAACCCGTCCTGCTGGCCGACGGCACCCTCCTCTGCGGAGCCAGCACCGAGGACGCCGGCTGGCGATTGCACATGGAGTGGTCGAAGCCCCCCTTCACCGAATGGCATCGCACCGGTGCGCTCAACAGCGCCGACCAATGGGGCGCGATTCAACCCACCTTGCTGGTCTGGGATGGCGGGCGCATCCAAAGCCTGGTGCGCACCCGGCAGAAGGTCATCGCCGAACATTGGAGCAGCGATCAGGGCCGCACCTGGACTCCTCTCGATAAAACCTCGCTCCCCAACCCGAACAGCGGCATCGACGCGGTGCGCCTGCGCGATGGCCGGGCGCTGCTGGTGTACAATCCATTGGCCGAGAACCGCAGTGTGATCGGGCTGGCCGTCTCTTCAGACGGCAAGTCCTGGAAGCATGTCATCGACCTTGAGAGCACCCAGGAACCCGGCAAGGCCGACCTCGCACGGAACCCCGGTGAATTGAGCTATCCGGCGGTGGTCCAAGCCGGGGATGGCAAGGTGCACATCACCTACACCTGGAAGCGTGAGAAGATCCGCCATGCCGTGGTGGATCCCGCCCGCATCACAAACTGACGGCGAAAGAACGGCCAAATCGGAGCAAACCCAGGTCGGAAAACGTCGGAGGCCCTGTTCTTCAGGCCGGGAAAACGCCTCTCACTGATAGGTGCGCCGCAGGTGGCTGGGCAACACGTTCAGCTCGGCCCGGTATTTCGCCACCGTCCGTCGGGCGATCATGATGTTCTTCTCTTTCAGCTTGTTGACCAACTGGTCGTCGGAGAGCGGCTTGGCCGGGTTTTCACCGGCGATGAGTTCGGCCAGGATGTTCTTCACCGAGGTGTTGGACACCGTCTGACCATCGGCCGTCGCCACACCCGAGGTGAAGAAGAACTTCATCTCGAAGATGCCTTGGGGCGTGCGCATGAACTTGCCCGAAACGGCACGACTCACGGTCGTCTCATGCACACCCACCACTTCGGCCACCATCACCATGGTCATGGGCTTGAGGTGTTCGACACCCTTTTCCATGAAGTCGCGCTGACGTTTCACAATCTCGCGACCAATGCTCAAAATGGTGCTCTGGCGCTGGTTGAGGCTCTTGATGAGGAACTTGCCCGCCTTGATCTTCTCGCGCACGTACTCGCGAACCTCGGCCGAGGTTTCCGACTGGGCCAGCAAATCCTTGTAGGTGCTGCTGATGCGCAGCTGCGGCATGAACTCGTCCTTGCCGGCCACGTCGTAATCGACCTTTTGGCGCTTCTCGGAAATGGGAAGAAAGTCGCTCAGGAAGATGCGGTTGAGATCGGCGGCCAAGGCGTCGGTCACTGCACCGGCACTCTTCTGCTCTTCAGCTGCCAGGGCCTCCGCACAGGCCTTCAGGCGTTTGTCGGCCGCCGTGCTGAAGGACGCCTTGCCCAAAAACCGATGGTAGAGGCGCTCGTCGCCCCGGACTATCCGAGTGAGATCCTCGCTCAGGCCATTGAGCAAGGCCTCGGAAACCGATTCCCGATCGCTGAACCGCCACTGCCGCAATCCCTCGCGTGTCTGCATCGAGAGCCGGTAACGCAGGTGGGTGATCACCTCATCGTCATCGTCCGGATCACTGAGGATTTCGGCCAGCGACGGGGGGTCTTCGATGTCGGAGACCTGGATGTCGGGATTCGGATCATCGACCACACGGCGGACCACCTCCAACTCGGGCACCACATACTGCTCGGGATCACGGGAAAAATCGGAACCGGGTCGCGGGTCCAACCGGGCGAGGCGGGCAGCGGCATCTTGGGCTTCGGCGGGAGTGATCCCCAGTTGCCGGGCGATCTCGGGGAATCGGCGTTTGCCCAGTTCCTCCATGTGGTCGCGGAGGATGAGGTATTCGAGGTCGTTGGTCCGACCGGCCCGCTCCATTTGAAGCATGAGGCACTCGCGAAGATCCCTGGCCCCCACACCCGCGGGTTCAAAGGTTTGCAAGACTGCCAACACCTCCAAGATCAGCTCCGTCGAGACACCCGTGGAAAAGGTGAGCTCCTCGGGTTGGGCTGTCAGGTAGCCCCGATCGTCGATGTTGCCGATGAGGAGCTCGGCCACCTCGCGCTGTTCGGCACTCAGTTCAGCAAAACGGACCTGCTCCAGCAGGTGCTCTTGGAGCGACTGACCGGTGGTCAAGGAATCGAAGAGGTGCTGCCGACGCTCTTCATCCTCCTGAGTCACCCGGTTGACGGTGTTGTTCTGGGCGAAAACGTCGCGCCATTCCTCGTCCAGCTTCAGGAGCTTCTGGAGATCCTCGGAGTAGCGGTCGACTGGTTCGTCGTCGGGCTTTTCCACCGCCGGATCAAATTGGACGTCCATCGGGGGTTCCGAGGGATCGGCCGCAGCGGCCTCCGCTTCCGCCTTGGACTCCCGGGCTTCAACATCGATCTCCAGCGTACCGATCTCTTCCAAGACCGGATTCATCTGGAGCTCCTGCTCCACCATGGCCTTGAGTTCCAGCACGGGGGCTTGCAACAACGCCAGCGAATGCTGGAGCTGTGGCGACAGCACCATCTGCTGGGAAAGCCGTTGGCTGAGTTGAAGTCCCGCGGACATCGGGACGGAGGCTACCGCAAGAATCCTGCCAATCAAAGAAGGATCCGAAACGACGGGCCTGAAATCCACTTTCAGGTCCCTAAAAATCCGTCCGGAACCACCGCCCAAAGGACGGAGTCGAATCGGTTTCTGGGGAGGTTTTTACACAATTTTCTTCACCACCGAACGCAGCTCTTTTTGACGCCACTCCGACTCCCGACGCTTCAGTTCGGCCCGCAACAACTCTTCGGCCGACCAACCCGCCGCCTGGCACTGGGCACTCAATTCATACAACGCAGCCGCCATCGCCTTTCGATCCCCGGACCGCGGCTTCGAAGGCACGGAAGCCAACCCCGCCTTGGCCGCTTTCTTGAGCAGTTTCTGGGAGCGCATCAAGGCCGGCAAGTGCCGCGGCACGCCATCGAGAGCCGATTTCCGTTCATGCTTGGAACCCGCCTTTTCAGCCTTCTTGATGGATTCCCAATTCGCCCAGACTTGATCGACATCCTTAACCGTCACCGATCCGAAAACATGCGGATGTCGGCGCACAAGCTTGTCGACCAGGTGCTGGCATACCGCATCAAAATCAAACACGCCTCGTTCCCGCGCCAACTGGGCATGGAACACGACTTGGAGCAGCAAATCCCCCAACTCTTCGGCCATTTCCACATCGTCGCCGGCTTCGATGGCGTCCAGCAATTCGTACACCTCTTCCACCGCATGGGAACGGAGCGACTGATGATCTTGCTCGCGGTCCCAAGGGCAGCCATCCGGAGCTCGCAAGGCGGCCATGACCTCGAGGAGTTGCCGGATCGGTGCCAAGCGTCGAGAGGGGGCTTTGGGCATGGGAGAAAAAAGTGCAATTCTATGGGTCAGAGCACCACGAGATCATCGCGGTGGATGACCTCCGGCTTCTTCTGGGAGCGAGCGCGAACCTCATCCGCAGACGCACCGGTCAACCCGCGAGCGAACTCACGGCCCTCGGGATCACAAACACGAACCACGTCGCCCGTTTGAAACTCGCCCTCGCAGCGAAGGATTCCCGGCGCCAACAAGCTGCGACCCTGATCGCGCAGGGCCACCACCGCACCGGCGTCCACGGTCAGGGTTCCCTCGGCATGATGGTAGAAGGCGATCCAGCGCTTGCGGCTCGAGAGCTTTCCAGACCCGGCCAGAAACCGCGTTCCGACCGGTTCTCCGCCCACGATCTTCTCCAGTGCGTCATGCCGGTGTCCTGGGGCGATGACCATTGGAATGCCCGATCGGACGACGATTTTCGCCGCGGATATCTTGGTGGTCATGCCACCGGTGGCCGTCTCGCTGGAGGTCCCGCCAGCCATGGCTTCGATCCGGGCATCGACCTCAGCGACCGTTTCCAGCAAACGGGCCTCCGGCTTGCCAAAGTTTTCAATCAAACCGTCGGCCGTCGTCAGAATGACGAGCAAATCGGCCGGCAGCAGGCTGGCCACCAGCGCCGACAACCGATCGTTGTCACCAAACTTCAACTCGGTCACGGACACTGCGTCATTCTCGTTGATGATGGGCAGAACCTTGTGCTTGAGAAGCGTGAGCAACGTGTTCCGCGCATTGAGGTGCCGGGTGTGGTCGGCCAGATCATCGTGGGTCAACAGCACCTGGGCCACCGGTTGGTCGTAGTGCCGGAAGAGCGACTCGTACAAGGCCATGAGACGCGATTGGCCCACCGCCGCGCAGGCTTGGCGTTCGGCCAGACTCCCCGGTCGCCGGTCATACCCCAGCACTCCCATGCCTGCCCCGACCGCTCCGGAGGTGACCACAACCACCTCATGACCCGCCGCCCGGAGTCGGGCAATTTGCGCCACCAGTTGGGCAAACTGAACGAGATCAAGCCGCTTGGACGCATCGGTGAGCACACCGGTTCCCAGCTTCACGACCACACGACAGGCAGATGAAGGCGCAGACGAACGCACGCCCCCGAGTTTGCCCATCCACCGTCCCCGCTCAATCCGCAAGTCGCGGTCGCCGCAACGGGTTGGGACCCGGGAGGTCGCCCTTGAAGCATCATCCACCCCGTGTTCGAACGGGTCGTCGAACCTGTTGGTGCTTTTGGCAGTCGATCGTAGTCTGCGCGTGTGCCGCCGTTCGCCGACCCACCGGAAACCCCCGATTCCCCCGCGGGCCTGCAACAGTTCGTTGTCCCCGACCTGTGGCAGCAACAAGCCGTTTCGGCCTTGCGAGCCGGCAAGGACGTCGTGATCCACGCACCCACGGGGGCCGGCAAGACGCTGGTGTTTGAACTGTGGTCCAAGGCTGGAAAGAACCGTGGGCAGGCCATCTACACCGTGCCCACGCGGGCATTGGCCAACGACAAGTTGGCCGAATGGCGCTCCAGGGGCTGGAACGTGGGCATCGCCACCGGTGACTTGGCTGAAAATCTAGACGCTCCGATCCTCGTCGCCACTCTCGAGACGCAAAAGAACCGACTCATCCGCGGCGATGGTCCCACGCTGCTGGTCGTCGACGAATACCAGATGCTCGGCGACGAAGACCGAGGCCTGAACTACGAACTGGCGCTGGCGCTGGCCCCGCCACAAACCCAACTCCTGCTGCTCAGCGGCTCGGTGGCAAACCCCGAGCAGGTGGCCAATTGGCTGCGCCGGTTGGGTCGCGCCGTCGAGGTCGTGAAGCACACCGTTCGTCCCGTGCCACTGGACGAAGTGTTCGCCAATGAACTCAACTGGCGATTGCCACCGGAAATACGCGGCTACTGGCCACGACTGTGCGCCAAGGCCTTGGCTGAGGGCTTGGGCCCGGTGCTTCTCTTTGCTCCACGCCGGGCCCACGCCGAAGAACTCGCCTCCGACTTGGCCCGACAACTGCCCTGTCCGCATCCCTTGCAGCTGACCGAGGCCCAAAAACGCCTTGTCGGTGAACCCTTGGCCAAGATGCTCAAATCGCGGGTGGCCTACCACCACAGCGGCTTGAGCTACGCCGTGCGAGCCGGTGTCATCGAACCCCTCACCAAGGCCGGGCAGCTCCGGGTCGTGGTCGCCACCATGGGCTTGGCAGCCGGCATCAATTTCAGCCTGCGTTCCGTGGCCATCACCGCCGCGCAATACAAGCGGGAGGGTCGCGAGATCCCGCTGCGAGGGGATGAAATCCTCCAAATGTTCGGGCGCGCCGGACGCCGCGGTCTGGACGAAACGGGTTACGTGCTGGTCAGCGCCAACGAATTGCGCATGCGCGATGGCCACCCTTGCGCCCTGGCCCGATCCGGCATGGTGGATTGGAGCGCCTTGCTGGGACTCATGGCCGTCGCCGCCGACGCCGGCAAATCCCCTTTCGTCGAAGCCGTGCGGGTGCAGGAACGACTCTTCACCACCAAGCCCATCATCCTCGGGGTGGAAGAGGCGCTCAAACGACCAAATGCTCCGTGCGGCTGGATGACCGATGCTGAGCGGGCACGTCAGGTTCGCAAAAAGAATCGGGAAATGCTCAATTCGGCTGGAGAGTGGGAACCCTACCCCTTCTGGCAGGAGCGCCCCTTGGGCAAGGTCTGGGTCGCTGACGGCACCCCTGCGCCGGCAGCAGCGCCCACATCGGGCGAAACCCCACCGGATTCAGCCGCCAACCGACCGATGACCCTCAAATCGGCCCTGACGGTCCAAGAAGCACTGGAAAAAGTGGGGCAAGGGGGATTGACCGCTTTGGAAGAAACCCCCGAAGGCACCCGCTACGGTCGCACGATGATCGTGGCCGACCGATTGGCCGACGGACGACTGGTCTTGGCCAAGTGGGTCCGACGCTTGACGCAATGGCACGGGCGCGAGGTAAGTCTCGGGGTCTTCACCGAGAACCTCAAACCGCTCCTGGACAAGCTTTTGGGGCAACAAAAGCTCCCGGTGATTCGATGGATCGACCACGAGCAAGTCGCCACCGTCCTGGTAAGCCTCGAACTGCAAACCATCAAGGTGCCCGTGGACCGCCATGGTGTGGCGTTGTGGCGGCCCAAGGAACGCGAGGTACTCTCGCCCGTCTGCGCCCGTTGCGACTGGACCGAGATTTGCCGTGGGCTCTCGGCCGCACCGGGGACCGCACTGACCTGGCGTCGTCTCGGATTGGTGGACGCCCAAGGCAACCCCACCCGCCGCGGACGCGTGGTGAGTTTCTTCTCCGGCGGTGACGGCTTGGCCATCGCGGCCGCACTCGAAGACTCCAGCTATCCGTTGGAGGAGCTGGTCTACGATTTGGCCAACCTCGATGCCGGGTTCCGTTTCTGTGCCGATGGCGATCGGTGGGGAGGTCAGCTGGCCTATGCGTGTCGCAAGGCCTACGGCCCGACCTCGATTGATGGATATCTCGAGACAGGCCTACCACCCAAGTATGGCACCGGAGCCGAGACGGTGGTTCGTCGAATCCATGAAGACCCCGCTTCCAAGGTGCGCTTCATGAGCGAGGTCCTGGGTGCCGGCGACATCGATCGCATGATCATCGAGTGGCGCAGCCTGCTGCGGCAAATCGCCCATGCCGCACCGCTGGAATGGCCCCGATGGACGGAGCTGCAGGCCATTTCCAAGACCCTCTTGCACGAGGTGCATTCCCCCACCCTGACCAGCCTGCCCCCGCTGGAATACGCTCAAACCAAACGGATCGATCACCGCTTGATCCTCAGGCGATCCTGACCCGGAACCTGGGTCCTTCCTCAGCCAACCGCCATGAACTCCATCCCTCCCCTCCGTCCCCGGCGACCCATCGACGGCATCTCCGCCGTGCTCCTCCCCTTCGATGCCGACGGACGTCCCGACCGGGATACTTGGGCTGCGCTGTTGGAGCGCACCTGGGCCGCTGGACTGACGCCGGCCGTCAACATGGACACCGGCTATGCGAACTTGCTGACCGCGACCGAACGGGCCGAGTTCCTCGCCGAAGCCAGCCGAATGGCCCGGGGCCGGCGCTTTGTGGCGGGCGCCTACATTGAAGGCCTCACCGGCGATCCAGCCTCGTTGTACGCACGGGAAGCCGCCGCCATCCACTCGGCCGGCGGCACTCCCATCCTTTTCCCCTGCTCTGCCACTCAAAATTGGGATCGGGCCCAGACTGTCGCTCTGTTCCGGGCTGTGGGACAGGCCGTGCCTCGGTTCCTCGGCTTTGAACTGGGCACGATGTTCGTGCCGTTTGGCCGAATCTGGGACCTCGACACCTTCCGGGCACTGCTGGAGGTGCCTCAACTCGTCGGTGCCAAACACAGCTCGCTCAGCCGGGATCTGGAATGGCAACGCCTGTCGGTGCGCGATGGCGTCCGACCCGACTTCTGCGTCTACACCGGCAACGATTTGGCCATCGATCTGGTCCAATGGGGCAGCGACTACCTCTTGGGGCTTTCCGCGTTTCACGTCGAAGCCTTTGCGGCCCGGGACCGCGCCTGGGCCTTGGGCGACGGGCGTTTCTTCGAATTGAACGACTGGTTGCAATACCTTGGGATGATCGCCTTTCGCGCCCCGGTCCCAGCGTACAAACACACCTGCGCGCAATTCCTCAAATTGCGGGGAGTCATTCCCTGCGATGCCCCACACCCGCGCGGGGCTCGGCGACCGGATTCCGACCTGCCGCTCCTGGGCGACATCGCGGCGCGTCTGGAAACACTCACCACCGAATTCGCCCAGAGCTCAAATTCGTCTCCATAGGGAGACATCCGCCCGAAAAAAACGTAAGGTCGCCTGCGTGCCGGACATTGTTCTGTCCACCCTCAACGCGAAGTACCTCCACGCCTCCTTCGGGTTGCGCTGCCTCATGGCCAACTTGGGAGAACTGCAGTCGCGCGCCGCGATCCTGGAGTTCGACATCAATCAGCGTCCGTTGGAAATCGCCGAATCGTTGCTGGAAGCGAACCCGCGAATCCTGGGTCTGGGCGTCTACGTGTGGAACGCCGGCCCCACGCTCGAACTGCTCGGCATCCTGCGCCGCCTGAGGCCCGATCTCATCGTGGTTCTGGGAGGCCCCGAGGTGAGTTACGAATGGGACCAGCAGCCCATCATCGGCCTGGCCAACCATGTCATCACCGGCGAAGCCGACCTTGCCTTCGCGTCTCTGTGCCGGAACCTGCTGTCAGGAACCGATCCACGCCCGCCCAAACTGATAGCCGCCCCAGTGCCGGATGTGGCGGCTCTGGCCTCGCCCTACGAACTCTACGATGCGCGAGACATCGAACACCGGGTGGTCTACGTGGAGGCCTCTCGGGGGTGCCCGTTCACCTGTGAATTCTGCCTGAGTTCCCTCGAGATCCCCGTGCGCCAATTCCCGCTGGATGACTTTCTGGCCGCGATGCAGCGATTGCATGACCGAGGTTTGCGCCGCTTCAAATTCGTCGACCGCACCTTCAACCTCAACCTCGCCACCAGCCGACGGATCCTCGAATTCTTCCTCGATCGGCTCAGCCCGGAACTCTTCGTTCACTTCGAAATGATTCCGGACCGGTTGCCCGCCGAGTTGCGGGAACTCATCGCCCGATTCCCGGCAGGCACGCTTCAATTCGAGGTCGGCATCCAGACCTTCGACCGTCAAGTCGAGGCACGGATCAGTCGACGGCAAAACCACGATCGACTCGCCGACAACTTCCAATGGCTCCGGCAGCACAGCGGCGTGCATTTGCATGCCGACCTGATCGCAGGTCTTCCCGGCGAAACCCTGGAGTCCTTCGGACAAGGCTTTGATCGATTGATCGGACTCGGGCCCCAGGAAATCCAGGTGGGCATCCTCAAGCGCCTGCGCGGCACACCCATCATTCGCCACGATGCGGAGTGGCAAATGGTCTACAATCCTCACCCGCCCTATGAGGTGCTCTCCACACGCACCCTGGACTTCGCCACGCTGGCCCGCTTGCGTCGGTTTGCGAAATTCTGGGACCTCTTCGGCAACAGCGGGAATTTCGTGGAGAGTTTGCCGATGTTGTGGACCGTCCCGAACCCTTCGGGGACATCCCACGAAGTCACTTCAGCCAGCGAACGGCCCCCAACGGCAGGCTCGGCCTTCAAAGCCATCCTCGCCTGGAGCGATTGGTTGCAGGCTCAAGGCGTGAAAGGCCACGGCATCGCACTGCCCCGTCAATACGAACTGCTCTGGCGCTGGTCGGTTGAAACATCGGGAATCCCGGCGGAAATGTTCGGTCCGGCACTGGCTCGAGACTACCGCCGACCCGGCCGGGCTGACTTGCCCACGTGGCTCATCCCGTTTGCCGGCCCTGAATCGAGCCCTCGCCGCGCGGCCCGCCTGCCCCGACGTCAGTCCCGCCACCTGGGGACCACGCCGGCTCCCTGAGTTCTCTGCACCCTGAGTCTCAGAGACTCGCCGCCTGATGAGCTCAGCGCACCGGCACCACCGGCCGATACCAGTTGTCGCGCTGGACCGGCTCGAATCCCAGTTCGGTGATCAATCGCTTCATGTCGGCCACCCCCATGCGGAACGTGGTTCCCGCAGAACTGACCACGTTCTCCTCGATCATGATGGAACCCAGATCGTTGGCACCGTGCAGAAGAGCCACCTGTCCCACCTCGGGTCCTTGCGTCACCCACGAACTTTGCACGCTCGGAATGTTGTCGAGATAGATCCGGGCCAGCGCCTGCATGCGCAAGTATTCGTGGGAGCCCACCGTGGTGGCCTTGAGGACGGTGTTCTCCGGCTGGAAGGTCCAAGCGATAAAGGCCGTAAACGCTCCGCCATTGAGCCGCCCCTGCTCCAGCGCCTCGGCATAGGCGACCGACCGTTCTGAGGGATTCGCTCCGGCGCTCAGGCGGCCCAAGTCCACCAAGCGCTGCAGGGACACGTCTTGCTGAGCGCGAACCACTTCCAGGTGTTGGATGCGCTCCTCCACCGTCTCAACATGCCCGAACATCATGGTCGCCGAACTGGCCAGACCGAGACCATGGGCCACATCCATCACCCCCATCCACTGGGCGGTGTTGGCCTTGAGCGGGGCGATGCGCTGACGAACTCGGTCCACGAGGATTTCACCGCCGCCTCCCGGCAGGCTGCCCAGACCGGCCGCCACGAAGTCGCGCAAGACCGTTTCAACCGGTTCATTGAAGAATTCTGAAAAGGCCACGAACTCGCTGGGACTGAAACCATGGACATTGAATCCGGGATACTTCGTGCGGACGTGGTGCAGCAAATCCAGATACCATTGCTTGGTCAGCTTCGGATGGTGACCGCCCTGCATGAGCATCTGGGTGCCGCCGAGCGCGAGGGTTTCCTCAATCTTGCGGTCGAGTTCATCGAGCGTGATGACGTAGGAATCAGCATCCTTCTCGGTCCGCCAGAAAGCACAGAACTTGCAGTAGACATTGCAGACGTTCGTGTAATTGACATTGCGGTCCACGATGTAGGAGACCGACTCCGCTCCGCGACCCTCCAAAGCCCGGCCGCGGGCCAAACGCCGACGCTGATCTGCCAAGGCACCCAACTCGGAAAGCGGCAACGCGTACAAAGCCAAAGCCTGCGCCGCATCAATTCGCGCGCCGTCCCAGACCCGCTGCAGCAAAGCATCCCGCGAAGCATCCAACACCATGCCTTGAGCCTACCCCTGAAGCGCCCGAGGACAAGCAAACCGAATTTCATGCCGAGTCCTGAGCGTGCAGGTGGCTGCTTTACCCGGATTGGGCTTCCGCTAACATCAAAGGCGATGCCCTTGACCGCTTTGCTCATGAGCGCCCTGTTGCTGGGATTGTTTGCCCAGGCCAGTTGGGCCAAGGAGGAGGTCCTGCCGTGGAACCGTCACCCCGGCATGAGCGGGGCTTCAGCCGCCATCTTTCTGGATGCGGGTCGAGTGGTGATCGCCAGCGATGAAGACAACCGGTTGCGCGTCTACGACCCGGCCGCCAGCCAACCCGCCAGCCAAGTTTGGGACACCTCACCATGGCTCCACCTCAGTGGACGCCATGCCGAGTGTGATCTCGAAGGGGCCGCCCGGGTAGGTTCGAGGATCTACTGGATCGGCTCCCACGGGCGCAACAAAGAAGGCAAATACCGACCCAATCGGCACCGCTTCTTCGCCACCGAGATGGAGGAAACCCCGCAAGGACCCCGGCTCCGCAACGTTGGAACACCGTCCTCCACCTTGGTCCACACGATGCTGACGACCCCATCGCTGGGCTCACTTCACCTGGACACGGCTGCTGCTCTGCCCCCGGATTCCAAAGGCGGACTCAGCATTGAAGCTCTGGCCGCCCGACCTGATGGCTCCCTGTGGATCGGCTTCCGAGGCCCTCTCGCGAAGGGAAAATCCATCCTCGTGCCGCTCCTGAACCCGGATGCGGTCCTCGAAGGGCAAACTCCCCGCTTTGGATCACCTACCCGTCTTGATTTGGGGGGCCGTGGGCTTCGGGACATGGCCTGGACAGGTGCCGAGTGGATCTTGGTGGCCGGCGCCACCGGGGGAGAGCAAAAAGGCACCCGGCTGTTTCGCTGGAACGGCGAGGGCAGCTCACCGATCGCCCTCGACTTGCCCAGCCTCAAGAACATCCATATCGAAGCAGTGGCCATCCCCCCGGAGCGCCCCGTCCGTCGTCTGTTCTTGTGCAGCGACGACAGTCACCGGAATTCAGTCGGAACCGCTTCGTTCCGAAGTTACTGGATCGACCTGCCAACGCCACCCAGCCCATTGGCAAATCCAAAGAGTCCCATCGAACACTGAAATCTTCTCGGAGCCGCTGCGGCTGATCGATCGGAAAACAGGGGCTCAACAACAGGGGCAACAATCCGCCATCAATAGGCCATCAATAAGCAAAACAGCACACTGAGAGCGCGGGCCACTCCAACTCTCCGTCACAGCAGGCGCCCCTGACCCGTGCGGCCCATGGAAAGACCCAGCTTGCGGTAGGCTTTTTCGGTGCAAATGCGGCCTTGAGGGGTCCGCTGGATGTAGCCCTCGAGGATGAGGTAGGGTTCGTACACTTCTTCGATGGTGTCAGGCTCCTCGCCTACCGCCACGGCCAGAGAACTCACCCCCACCGGGCCGCCAGCAAACTTCACGATGACGGACTCCAGGATGCGGGTGTCCATTTCATCGAGACCGTCCTTGTCGATTTCCAGGATCTCGAGCGCCTTGTTGGCGATTTCTTCGGTGATACGGCCATCAGCCCGCACCTGGGCGTAATCGCGCACCCGGCGCAGGAGATTGCCCGCGATGCGCGGTGTGCCGCGGCTGCGACGGGCGATTTCCATGGCGCCCTGGGGTTCGGTGTCCACGCCCATCAATCCGGCCCCACGCTGAACGATCCCCTGCAATTGGGACGCCGTGTAATAATCGAGCCGTTCCCGGATGCCGAATCGGGTCAATAGCGGCGCACTGAGGAGACCGCTGCGCGTCGTGGCGCCGATGAGCGTGAAGCGCGGAAGGCTGAGCCGGACACTGCGGGCGTTGGGCCCCTGATCGATGATGATATCGAGTTTGAAGTCCTCCATCGCCGGGTAGAGATACTCCTCGATCGTCTTCTGGAGACGATGGATCTCGTCGATGAAGAGCACATCGCCCTCCGAAAGATTCGTCAGCAAACCCGCCAGATCGGCAGCTTTTTCAATGGTGGGACCGCTCGTGGCCCGCATGGTCCCGCCCATGGCACCCGCCAGAATGTTGGCGATGGTCGTCTTTCCCAAACCAGGAGGCCCGCTCAAGAGAATGTGATCCAACGGCTCCTTGCGCCTCAGGGCCGCCTCGACAGCGATCTCCAAGCGTTCCTTGACCTTGGCCTGGCCCGTGAAATCGGCGAAGGCTGCGGGCCGCAGCGCCACCTCGAGGGTGGCATCCGCCTTGTTCAGTGAATTCAGCGCGCGCTCGGCCATGCGCCCCAAGTGTGGGACTCCCGGCCTTTCGAGCGAGGAGTTTTGCGGGAATCCTCCACCTTTTCCCAAAAGATCAGCCCAATCGACGATCACCAAACCCCAGAAGGCTTAGAGCCTGTCTGAAAATGGGGAGGGGTTCTGTTTGGGAGGGAAGGGTTCGATTGGCAAGGCGCGAGGAGGGAGCAGACCCGCAGCGGTCTGTGACCGACAAGCAACGCCGCCAGCGGGCCCTTC
>JACCDP010132796.1_pt1 | contig 31753 bp, 22 predicted proteins | sample 7445841 | NCBI WGS metagenome assembly JACCDP01 (sample SAMN15323441, study PRJNA562643) | freshwater metagenome | isolation source: river surface water | place: USA:Blue River Watershed | collected 2017-08-17 | reverse complement strand
GGCGGCTCCGGCGGCCAGCGGGGCGGCGGCCGCGCCCGCGGCTCCTTCGACACCCGCGGCCACACCTGTGACCGCTCCGCCCCCCGCTCCCGTCACGGCTCCGCCGGCAGCGGTCACCCCCACCACGGCGACACCGATTCCGCCGCAGACGCGGAACGTGAGCCGCTGATTCGGCCGGAGAAACGAGTGAAGGCCTCCGCCGATGACTCGCGGCGGTGAAACCCGGACGGCCATTTCGGCGCTGCTAGGCGTAGCCGGGGTTTCGGTCGGCTGCGCGCTTGCCCCGGGAGCACCCGCGCTCGTGTTCACGCTGACCGCCGCGCTGGTCTGGCTCCTCGCCACGCTGACACCTGGTGAGAAGGAAGCGATGGAATCGGGCGCCCGACCGCCACGGGGCATCGTACTCGCCCTCGCCCTCTTCGCAGCACTAGTCGCCAAAGACATCCTGCCCGTCGGCATGCCGCTCGGTGCAGAGGAACGCCGCGCGGCCGTGGGCGGGACGGCGCTCGACTGGCCTGCGACGGCACGTAACCCGGCGCTCGGCGCGGCCGCCGGACATTGGTCCGCGCTTCTTCTCGCGGGAGCCTGCACCTTGGCCCTAGCGCGCGCGACCGCGGGTTCAGCCCGGCGCGGGGCGTTCGTCCTCTCGGCGGCGGCATGGCTGCTGGCAGGCTTCGGCGCGCTCGCAGCCCGGGCGGGCGCGGGCTACGCCGAAAATCCGGTTTGGATTTCCGCCAGCAAGAATGGCGCGGCCACGCTGGTGGCGCTCGGCGCCTTGCTCCACGGCGGCCTGGCGGTCCGCGCCTGGGGCCGCAGCCGGATGGCGCTGGCGGGACTGCACGGCGCGGCCGCCGCGGCGCTCCTCGCGCCGCTGGGAACGCTCTCCTCCTGGACGGGCCTGCTGGCCCTCGCGGTCGGAACCGGCGCGCTCGCACTCACCCTTTCCCGTCGCGCCCCGGGCCGCCCGGGGACCTGGCTGCTAGCCGGCGCGATCGGCACGGGCCTCGCGATCGCGGTCGCCGCGGCGCAGCCCGCGCTCGTGCGCCGGGTGGCTGATTTCACGGCCGACTACCGGTTCGGCATCTGGCGCGACGCGGCCGCGCTGCTCGCAGAGCAGCCCTTCCTCGGAATCGGCGCGGGCGCCTTCGAGACGACGTATCCACTCGTGGGCAAACTGCATCTCGTTTTCGACGCGCGGCTGTCGCACCCCGACTCCAGCTGGGCGCTGCTGACGGTGGAATGGGGCCTGCTGCCGCTCGCGGCGGCGCTCTGGCTCGCGTGGCGGCTGCGGCTGGCTCTGCGTGTGGCGGGACCGATCGGGGAACTTGAACCCGCCGCGATCGCCCGGGCGGGGCTGGCCGCTTGGCTGGCGGCGGGATTGACCGACATCGCATGGCACCGGCCGGAGAATCTCGCCGTGGCGACGGTCCTGCTGGGCGTGGCAGCGGGAAGCGCGGTCGCGGGAGTCTCGCGGCGCCAGGCGGCGATCACCGGTGCAGCAGCCGTCGCGGCCGGAGCGGCACTGGCGACGTGGTCGACGGGGCCGGGCGCGCGGGAGCTGCGCTGGGGGCTGCTCGATCCGGCGCGCCTGTGGAATGAAGCGCTGACCGGCGGCGACGCCGCGGCGGCGGAGCCGGCCCGGCTCGCGCGTCTGCGGGCGGCGGTGAGGTTGCAGCACCGGGCAGTCTCTTATCCCTTCGCGGTGGCGAAGCTCCTGCACGCCGTTTCGCCGGAAGCGGCCTTTGAGTTCTGGCGCACGGCCGTGCGGCGGGCGGACGACCTCGGTTTCGACTACCTCGCGCAGGCCGCGGCGGCCTTTCCCGGCACCCCGGCGGACTACTGGCTGCGACTAGCGCGGGAGACGGGACCGGATGATTTCCTGTTCATCCCAAGCCTGGCGGGCGCCGAGGCCGAACGCGAGCTGGCGGCCTGGACCGAACGCGCGCCGGCCGCAACGCTCCGTCCGGCGGTGGCGCGTCAATTCCTCCGCGTGGCGTCCAGACTCGGACGGGCCGACTTGGTGGAACGCGTGGCGGCGCGCACGCAGGTCACCGACGACGCCTTCCTCGAGGAAGCCGCACGGATGCTATCGGCGGCCGGCCGATCGGCGGCGGCGTGGCGCGCACTCGAGCGGCGGTTGCCTCGGGACGAGACGACGGCCACCGGTAGGCCGCCGCCAACCGGAAGCCTGACGGTGTTGCTGGCGGGCGAACGCTTCGCGGATTTGCGGGAGCGGGTGCTCGCCGACGCTTCGGCGGGCACGGTCGAGGCCCTCAGCCGCATCTGCGCGCATCCGCGGGCGCCGGTGTGGTTCCACTTCCGGCTGGCGCGGGTACGGGCAGCGGCCGGTGATCCGCACGGGGCGGTCGAGGCGGGCCTGCGCGGACTCGCGATCCAGTCAGCGCCGCGGTGAAGCCGCGTCAGCCGCGATTGCCGTAGTAACGGTACGACGAGTAGTCGTAGTAATCGTGGCCGTCCGAGCCGCGCACGCCGTTGACGACGAGCAGCGGATCGCGGCCGGAAGAACGCTTTAAGACCTGCAGCGCCTTGGCGGCGGTGGTGATCATGGCGTTGCGGAGGCGCACGACGAAGACCACGCGGTCGACGCGGGAAAGGAATGGGATGGTGTCGCTGACCGGGATGATGGGCGCGGAATCGATGATCACCATCTCGTACTCCGCCTTGGCCTCGACCGTCAGGGCCGGAGGCAGCTTGAACATGAGGCGGTCGATGAGGGCGGCGGGGTTGGTACCGCAGGTCATCACGGAGAAACCCATCCCGGGCGCGGGAACGACGTGGCGGCGCCAATCGGAGTTGTCGCGAAGGTAGTCGGCGAGGCCGCCGGTCTCGAGGGGAATGCCGAGGCGCTGGCCGATGGTGCCCCGCCGCAGGTCGGCGTCGATCAGCAGCGTGCGTAGACCAGCGCCGGCGGCGGCGTGGGCAAGGTTGAGAGAGAGCGTGGACTTGCCCTCGCCGGGCGTGCTGCTGCAGATGACGACGACCAACCCACCCGGGCCGGACCGTTCGCCCAGCGCCAGGCTGGCGCGGAGCGAACGGATCGCCTCGGCGAATCCACCCGGGCACTTGGGGCTAGCGAGCGCCACGCTCTCCTTGAGGCGACGCCGCATGAGCGGCACCTCGACGGCGACCTCGAGCCCAAGCCCGCCGGCGACTTCGGCTACGGCGAACGCCCGGCGGTCCATGCGCACGGCAAGGGCGACGGAAGCAACGCCGAGAAAAAGGCCGAGGAGTCCGCCATTGCGGACGGGGGAAGTGGCGTCGGGCTTATTCTCGGCGGCGACGCCGGCGCGCTTGAGGATCTGGATGACCTCGTCGTCGACGCCCTTGCGAAAGTCGATGCTCTGGAGGCTGCCGACCAGACGCTGGTAGAGCTCGCGGGTGCGGGTGAGCGAGCCCTGCAGCTTCTGGTGCTCCGCCTCGATCTGCGACGACTCCAGGACCTTGCGCTCCCATTCGCCCATCGAGGTGAGGATGGTGTCGAGCTCGCTGCGCATCGCGTCAACCTCCGCGCGGTAGGCGGAGGCGTCCTCCTGCTCGAGGAGGCGCACGAGCCGCCGCAGCTTCTCGATCTCCTCCTCGGCGCGGCGGTACTTCGGGTGCTTCGGCAGTAGGACCTTGGCGAGGGCCTCGCGCTCAATCTCCAGCTCGCGCAGCCTGATCTTCTGCGCGGCGAGGCCGCCGGCGGCGGAGCCCGCGGGGGCGGGCGGGCGGACGCGCGCGCTACCGGCGGCGTCGCCGATCTCGAGGGAACCGGTGCGCTGGGCCAGCGCCTCCCGGTCGGCCCCGCGGTCGAGGAGTTCGGCCAGCTTGAGCTGCATGCGGAGGCTGGCCTCGCGGTTCTTCAGCTGCGACAGGAAGCGTGCGGCAGTTGTCGACTGCTGCTCCCAGAAGACGATGTTACGCTGCTGCTTGAAGCGGAAAAGCTCGGCCTCCTGCTCGTTCAGCATCTTCTCGAGGCGCGCGATCTCACCCGAGATCTGGTCCATCACCGAGCGGGAGGAAACGAGCCGCTGCTCCCGCCGCATCGCGATGTACTCCTCCATGACCAGGTCGAGGTAGCGCTGCACGTGGTTGGCCGAACCGCTGGTCGCAGTGAGCTCAAAGATCGTCGTCCGGGGCACCATCCGCGCGGCGAGGTCTGGCCGCACGGCCGCCTCAGGCCGCTCGAGCTTGAGCCGGATCATGGCCCGCTCGCGCAACTCCTCGCTGGTGAGGATCTCCAGCTGCGTGCCCAGCACGCTCATGTAATCGTTGGCGACCGGGTTGCCCTCGGAGAAATTGAGACGCCCGCTCACGACCATGCGGCCCGTCGAGGCGTAGGTGGAAGGCAGGCCGGAGGAGCGGTGCAACGCGATCCCCGCGCCCGCGACCGCGCAGACGGGCACAAGCAGCAGGTACGAGCGCGCCTTGGCGGGCAGGAAGGTGCTCAGGTTCCAGCGCAAGCGCATGACGACCTCACCAGTTCACGAGCTTCGCGTCGGCGATCACGAAATCCCCGTCGAGCAGCGGGATGTCGCGGTCGATCCGCCCCTTCTTCAGCACTTCCTCGAGGTCGACGGTGATGGTCTCGAGCTGCTCGCCACCCGCCGCCTTGCGGATGATGCGGATGCGGCGAGCGTCGGCGAAGTCACTCAGGCCTCCGTTCGCAAGGATGACCCGGCCCGCGGTGTTCCGCTCGGAAAGGTCGATCTCGACGACGCCGATCTTGCGCATCTGGCCCGCGAGGTAGACGCGCCCGCGGCTGCTGGATTTGTCGGGACGGTCCACGAGCAGGAGACGCACCGTGGCCTTGACGAAGTATTCCGCCTCGAGTGCGGACTTGGTCTCCTGGGCCACCTGGTCCACCGCCTTGCCGGCCACGCTCCACAAACCGAGCAACGGCAGGTCGATCTTGCCCGAGGCGTTCACGACCAACTCAGCCGAGGCGTCAGCGTCTTCAAGCACGGCGAATCGCAGGCGGTCGCCAGGACGCAGCGGGAGGTCCGTGCCCGCCGGAGCCCCCGCGACGGGTGAAGTTAAGGTAAACCAGGCAAGGAGCGCGCAGGCGAACAGGACGCGCGGAACAACGGCGGAGTGCGACATGCGTGCGCCCCGAACGTCAGAACTGATGGTTGGCCATGAGCGTGACCCGAAGCTGCTGGTATCCGCGCGACACGACGGAGGATTCCTTCTCAGCACGGTCAATCATCAGGCGCACGTCGCTCTTGGCCGCAAGCGCATACGAAACGGTGAGGTTCATCGCGAGGCGGGTGGCGTCTTCGCCGAGCGGGCCGGATTCCGCAACCCACTGGTGCCCGAAGGTGAAGCTCGTATTGAGCCGCTCGGCGAACTTGTACTCCGGCGTGAGACCGACCTCGGATAGCTTGTAGAAGTTGGTGGCCACGCCCTCCTGGGTGGAACGTCCGAAGCGCCAGTTCAGCTTTAGGTTCTCCCGCAGGGCATGCCGGAAGTTCAGGCTCATGAAGGCGCTGCCGTTGCGCAGCGTGTCCCCTTCGGTCCGGGGATTCTGGAAACTTTGCTCGCCGTATCCGTAGACGGCGGTGAGCGACTTCTGGTCGGCCATCTTCCACTCATCGGACACCGAGACGGAACGGCTCTTCACCCGATCCGAGGGGCCCCCGATGTAACGCGTGCGGGCGAGGACGAAGTCGGCGGACAGGGTATGAGCGGCTGACGCATTGTAGATGCCGCGTAGGCCGGCAGACTTGGTCCACGCCGTCTGGGAAAGGGCCACGTCTCCCCTCTGGGAGCGACGGTCATGAACGCCGATCAGCTGGATTCCGCCGGAAGAAAGCGGCAAGTCGGCCTGAATGCCCTTGGTGAAAGCGGCCTGGTCCAGGATGCGGGTGTTGTTGACAACCGGGGAGAGGACGGGGTCGAGCTGGCGGCTGTACTTCAGGAAGGGGGTGAGACGCAGGCTCCGCACCCACACTTGGAAGCGAAGCACGGAGTTGGGCGCGACGGAAAGGAGCCGCTCCGACTTGCCGGGTCCCGAGAGCGGGGTGCGCTGGTTGATGACCGCGACGAAGTTGAGTTCCTGTCGGGAAGAGATCCGCAAGGCCCCCTCCAAGTTGACGCCGAGGCTCGCCATGACGCCCTCTTGGGCCACCTGCTCCACGCGGACGTTGCTATTGTATTCGATGGCTCCCATCAGCCCGACCTTGAAGGCGAAGGGACCCGCGGACACGGTCTGGGCGGCGGCGGGCTGCGCCTGAGGATTGTCGTGCAGACTACTGACGGGGCCGGTTGGGGGCTCGCGGAGGCCAGACGGCGGAGGCTCATCGGCGGGCGGGGATTCCGGCCGGGTGAAAAACTGCGAGCGCGTGGAATCCTGGGCGCGAAGCACCGAGGGGTTTCCGGCCAGGATGAGCCCGAAAACCAAGGCGATCGACCAGCCCGAACCGCACGCGAACGACCGCAGAAGATCCGAGAGCCCGGGGAGCACTGCGGCGGCCGACCCATGCCACACCTCCGCTCGGGGGTCCCGGCGGAGAATATCTGAAGGAAAGCGAGCAGCGCTCGGAATGCGGAAAGGATACACGTTTATAGGAACCGGCGAAACTGGCCGTGCAGGAACGGCTCGATTAGAAAGTGCATTTACGGAAAAACAGTAACGGAACCCAAAAACAGGCCCACCGCAGGGTCGCAATTAAATAAGGTAAATACCCTAGTTACAGCAGGGCGGCGAAAACCATGCCCCGTCCGCCGTCTCGGGCCTAATCATAGCCCGCTCATGTTAGTAGAACCTGTCCGCTTGCTGCGCTCCGGCCGGTGTCTCCCAACGCAACCCCAACGGCGCGAAGGGATGGCCAAAAGGTTCCGCAACGCTACGCGTTCCACCGCCCGCCTCCTAGCGCCTTGACCTGAACTCACGGGACCCTCGTCTTCGGACTCCTCGGGACACGCAACGTCCTTACACCCCACCCCGCATGACCGTTTCCGCTCCCGTGCTCCGGCTCACCGGGGTGCGCAAGTCCTTCGGCGCCACGCAGGCGTTGCGCGGGGTATCGCTGGAGGTGGCTGCAGGCGAAGTACACGCGCTCATCGGAGAAAACGGCGCGGGCAAGAGCACGTTGATGAAGATCCTTTCCGGCGCCCATGCGCCGGACGCCGGCGCGATCGAACTCGACGGCCGGCCGTACCGGCCCGCGACCCCCCACGACGCCCGGCTCACCGGCGTCGCGATGATCTACCAGGAGCTCAACCTCGCACTGCACCTACCCGCCTGGGAAAACATCACGTTGGGGGCGGAATCCGCGCGAGCTGGTTGGATCGACCGCCGCACCGGCCGCGAACGTGCCCGGGCCGCACTCGCGCAGCTGGGCCACGGCGAACTCGAACTCGACCGGGCGGCTGGCGCATTCGGCATCGCGGAACAGCAGGTCATCGAGATCGCCCGCGCGCTGCTCAGCCGACCGCGGGTCCTGATTCTCGACGAGCCCACGAGCAGTCTCACGCAAGCCGACACGGAGAGGCTTTTTTCCGCGCTCGCGCGCCTGCGCGCCCAAGGAGTCGCCATCATCTACATCAGCCACTTCCTAGAGGAATGCCGCCGCATCGCCGACCGCTACACCGTCCTGAAGGACGGTGAGACCACCGGCACGGGCCCGATGGCAGGCGCCACGATCGCCCGGATCGTCACGCTCATGACCGGCCGCGAGGTAAGGGACCTTTATCCGCGGACGGAGCACGTTCCCGGCAAGGTGGTGCTCGAGGCCGCGGACCTGCGTCGCGGTCCGCGGCTGCGCCGGGCCGGCCTGCAGCTGCGAGCCGGCGAGATTTTCGGAGTCGCGGGCCTGATCGGTGCCGGCCGCACCGAGCTTGTGCGCGCGATCTTCGGGCTCGACCGTCTGGAGTCCGGAAAGGTCGCGGTCGTCGGGGCCCCGCGCGGCCGCGGCGCCCCGCGCGACCGCTGGGCACAAGGCGTGGGCTTCGTGAGCGAAGACCGCAAGGAGGAGGGTCTGATGCTGTCGCAGCCGATCGCCGACAACCTCACGGTCACGAAGTACGCCGCGCTCGGCCGCCGCGGCTGGATCGACGCCGGCCGCCAGCTCGAGGTGGCGCGAAGATGGATTGGAGAGTTGGGCATCCGCTGCCGAGATAGCGCGCAGCCCGTCGGAGAACTCTCGGGCGGCAACCAGCAGAAGGTGGCCATCGCGCGCCTGCTGGAGCACCCGGCGCGCATCCTCCTGCTCGACGAGCCGACCCGCGGCATCGACGTAGGTAGCAAGGCGCAGATTTACGAACTGATCGGCCGCCTAGCCACCGAGGGCCGCGCCGTGCTCGTCGTGAGCAGCCACCTGCCGGAGCTGCTGGGGCTCTGCGACACGATCGGCGTGATGTGCCGCGGCGAGCTCGTCGAGATGCGCCCGCGCTCCGATTGGACGGAGGAGACGATCCTGCACGCGGCGACCGGAGGAAACGCGTGAAGCACGCCCACATGGAGCGGGTGGTACGGTTGACCGCGAAAAGCTGGAAACCGCGGGCGGGTAACCGCGAAGGAGCGCGAAGCGACGCGCACCGGGCGGAGAACCGCAGCTCACTCAGAGATCAAAGATCCAAAAACCTCATCCCTGGTATCCGTGAAATCCGGGGTCAAGTCTCCGGCCTTTTTCCGCACGGCGACCCGGATCACTCAAGCATTTCCCCATGCAGAATTGAGCCTCGCTGCAGCATGAGCCCCGGCCCCAACCATCGACGCCTTTCCACCGCCGACGCAGCGCGATCCGAAAACCCATGAACGCGACGTTCAAACGCCTCCTCACCCAAGCCGGCCCGTTCCTCGGGCTGCTCGTGGTGGTCGGACTCTTCTCGATTCCCGCGGAGACGCGGGAGTTCTTCCTCACGTACCACAACCTGAAAATCGTGCTCACGCAGACCGTGATCGTGGCGATCGGCGCGCTGGGCATGACGCTGATCATCGTGGGCGGCGGCATCGACCTCTCGGCGGGGTCGAGCATCGCGTTCACGAGCGTGGTGGGAGCCCTGCTCATCCAGCGCGGCTGGGGGGCGGCCCCGGTCTGCGTCGCCGTGATCCTCGCGGGCGGGCTGATCGGGCTGCTCAACGGTGCGGCCATCGCGGCGCTCCGACTGGTGCCGTTCATCATCACGCTCGGGACGCTCGGCGTGGCGCGCGGCGGTGCCAAGTGGCTGGCCGACAACCAGACGGTCAATTACGAGGCCTCGCCGATCAACGCCTGGATGACCACGGCCGACCCCTTCGGCTACGCGCTGCCGGCAGGCGTGTGGGTGGCGGCGGCGCTGGCGGTGGCGACGGCGGTGGTGCTGCGGCGGACGGTGTTCGGGCGGCATGTGTTCGCGCTCGGATCGAACGAGGCCACGGCGCGGCTCTGCGGCATCCCCACGGCGCAGCTCAAGGTCCTGATCTATGCGGTCGCCGGCTGCTATTTCGGGGCGGCGGGGCTCTTCCAGTTGTCGCGCCTGCGGCAGGGAGACCCGACCGTGGCGGTCGGGCTCGAGCTCGACATCATCGCGTCGGTGATCATCGGCGGAGCGAGCCTCAACGGCGGCGTCGGCACCGTGACCGGCTCGATGATCGGCGCGCTGATCATGGCGGTGCTGCGCAACGGCTCCCAGCAGATGGGTTGGCCGACGTATTTCCAAGAGATCATCATCGGGCTGGTGATCATCGCGGCGGTATTCGTCGACCGCCTGCGGCAGGGACGCCGCGGGTAGGCGGACGGGGGCGGCGAGTCGAATCCGGTATGTGCATTATCCGCGGCAGCTGCCGCGGCCACACCCCATGCGGCACGTGCGTAGCTTGCACGGACACAGGAAGCAGGTGGCTGCCGTTGTGGCTGCGGGTCGACCCGCGGACTTATCGGCGCGGCGTTCGGCGGAAGCCGGATCGTGCTTCCAGCGAGGCGGAAGGGCTGCGCCGGAATTTCAGGCGTGAACCTTCCGCCGCGACTGCCACGCCCACACTGGATGCGGCTCCTCGCGTCGCCGAACGAAGGGATTGACAGTCCCGCGGGCGGCGCCGAGCTTCCGCGTCCCCTTTTCACGGCGATCGTAGCTCAGTTGGTTAGAGCACAAGATTGTGGATCTTGGGGTCGCGGGTTCAAATCCCGTCGGTCGCCCCAGTTTCACAGAGCGGCGGAAGGGTCCGACCCCGACCCACGGTTGAGCCGGACGCAAGAGCTGATTCACCAGCCGGCACCCCTCGTCAGCGTGCGGATGCGCACCACGAAATAGTTGGCGGTGATGTAGAGGGTGGAGCCGTCGTCACCCCAGGCGCAGTTCGCCGTGGGCTCGTGGGTGTTGAGGCGGCCGAGGAGCCGGCCCTCTCGCGAGACCACGAGTACACCACCCGGTCCGGTCGTCCAAACGTTGCCCTCGCGGTCGACCTTGAGTCCGTCGCAACCGCCCCGCAGCCCGGGGGCGCGCAGGCGCTGGGCGTCGAGGAAGACGCGAGGGGCGGCGATGCTGCCGTCGGGCTGCACGTCGAACGCCATCACGCGCGTCGCCGCGCCGTCGCTCACGCCGACGTAGAGCACATCCTCGGCCGGCGAGAACGCGATGCCGTTGGGGAACCGGATGTCCTTCGTGAGGAGGCGCACCTCGCCGGAAGGCGTCACGCGGTAGACGCCATGGAACGGGATCTCGCGCAGAGGCGACTTGTCGACGCCCTCCAGCCCGTAGGGTGGATCAGTGAAGTAGACGTCGCCGTTGCGGCGCACCGCGAGATCGTTGGGGCTGTTGAAGCGGCGGCCCTCGAAGCGGTCGGCGACGACGGTGAAACGCCCGTCTTCCCAGCGCGCGACACGCCTTTCGCCGTGCTGGCACAGCAGCAGGCGGCCGCGGGCGTCGCGAGCGAGTCCATTGCTGCCCGTCTCGCGGAAGCCAGGCTGCGGCGTGAGCTGGCCGCTGGGCCTCAGATAGACCTCGGCCTCCTTCAGGCCGGGGCGCCACCGGTACGCGGTGTTGGCAAGGACGTCCGAGAACACCAGCCCCCCATCGTGCCACACGGGTCCCTCGGCCCAGCGAAAGCCCTCGGCGAGCGGTTCCAGCACGGCACCGGGCGCGACCAGGCGGTCGAAGGCCGGCTCGAACCGCTCTATCTCCCCGCGGAACGGGTGCGGCTTATCATCGGCGGCCAGGGCGAGGGTTGGGAGCAGGATGAATGGGAGGAGGCGGCGCATGGTGAATCGAGGTGGGCGCGGGACGGCGGCGGGACCGGCAAAGTGATGCCGCGGCCTCGGCCTCGAGGCGAATCCGGATTCACCGCCGCCGTGCGGCCGTACGAGGGACTCTTCCGCCTAACCCTTTGACGCGCGCCGCGGCACCGGCCACGCTCCGCGCTCCCGATGATCCGACCGACCGAGAAGCCGGCCCTCACCGGCGAGACGCTCGACTCGCTGACGGCTCGGCTGCGCGAACGCGGCGAGCCTGCCTTCCGCGCAAAGCAGATCCTCGACTGGGTCTACAAGCGGCGGGTACGTTCGTGGGACGAGATGACGAACCTTCCCAAGGCGCTGCGCGCCTGGCTGGAGGAAACCTTCGAGCTCATGCCCGCGCAGCTGGTGCTGAACCGGCAGTCGGAGGACGTCACCGACAAGCTTCTCCTCGGGCTCGCCGACGGCTCGCTCATCGAGACGGTGATCATCCGCGCGCCTCAGGAGGGCGTGGGCGTGGACCACTCGCGCAAGACGATCTGCATCTCGACGCAGGTCGGCTGCGCGATGGGGTGCGTCTTCTGCGCGAGCGGCCTGGCCGGGCTGAAGCGCAACCTCTCCACCGGCGAGATCGTGGCGCAGCTGCTGCAGGTCTGCCACCGGGAGGACGCCCGCACGCCGCGGGCCCGTGCGGAGCTCGCCTCGTTCGACAACATCGTGGTCATGGGCATGGGCGAGCCGCTGGCCAATTACGACGCGCTGCTGGCCGCCCTCCGCATCCTCAACGCGCCGTGGGGACTCGGCTTCGGGGCGCGTCGGATCACCATCTCGACCAGCGGCCTCGTGCCGAAGATCGCGCGCCTCGCCGAGGAGGACCTCGGCTTCCGCCTCGCCATCTCGCTGCACGGTGCGACCGACGTGGTGCGGGAGCGGATCATGCCGGTCAATCGCGCCTACCCGCTCGCGCAGCTGCTGCCCGCGGTCCGCGCCTTCTCCGAGAAGCACGGCCGGATGGTGACCCTTGAGTTCATTCTCATCGAGGACGTGAACGACTCTCTTGAGCAGGCGGAGTACCTCCGAGACATCGCCCGCGACCTGCACGCGCACGTGAACCTCATCCCCTACAACACGGTGGCCGGGCTGCCGTGGCGGCGGCCGTCCGCGACGCGGCAGGAACGCTTCGCCGGCGTGCTGCGCGCGGCGCGGGTCTCGGTCACGCTGCGGCGGGAGAAGGGCCACGACATCGACGCCGCCTGCGGGCAGCTGCGGCTGCGCACGGAGCAGGACCGCGCGGAGGCGGAAACGGCCGGCTGAGCGCACGGCGGGACCCCGCGCGCCGTTGCTAACGAGGCGCAACTTCGGGGTTGCAGGGGGTGACCCCGAACCTACGGTCGGCCCTCTAACGCTTGATGCAGTCGCACGGGCCAAAGCGAATCTACACCCCGAAATCGCTCGAATTCTGGTTCGAGAAGCTGGAGGAGGACTGGTCCGGTGCCTTTTCACCCGGGCAATTGGAGAAAGGACGGGGGATTTACGTGGGCGGGGAGGTGCGGGAGCTCGAGCTCACCGACCACGACGCCATCGTGCACCGCCGGGTCGACAAGAGGGACGAGTACGCGGTGATCGAATGGACGCCGCAGGGATTGGACGTGCGCTCGTCCTCCACGGATCCGGAGGTGGCGCGCGCCCTGGCGGTGGCAGGCCTGCACGAGATCGAGGAATTGGTGGCCGACGAAATCACGGCCCTTCCCGCCGAACCTTCGCGAGCCGCCCCCGCGGCCCCGCGGCCGCTGACGGCTACTCCTCCGGCCGCGACCACCCGTGCCCCCCTGCGCCCGGGCCTCGCGGCCGCCGCGACCTCGGCCCGACATGGACCGGGGCTGACGCCCGCCCGGCCCGCGCCCCCGCTCAGCTCCGCGGCGGCCACCGCACCGGGCCGCGCGCTCGTGCTGGTGTTCCGCACGAAGACGAACGGCCTGACGTTCGAGGCGATGTGGATGGAGGTGGACGGCAAGAAGCGGACGCCGGCGCTGGGACCGGAGGTCGCGGCGCACCACCTGCACGTGACCACCTCGGAGCGGGCGAAGCTGATCGGGTTGGCGGCTTACGCGCGGAAGGCGCACTTCCATTACCAGCAAGAGACCGGCGCGTACTCACTCGAATCGCTGGCGGAGATCCCGAATTTCCTGCGGACGGTGCTGCCGGCGTGGCGCAAGCTCTTCGCGGTCGACCTCGACGACAAGTCGGCGAACCTGCTGAAGGGCACGCGGCTGGTGGAGATCGAGGCGGTGGCGGAGAAGACGCCGGTGAACGGCGCGCGGTTCGGGACGGGCGGCACCGGCCTGAACCTGAGGTGGATCTTCCGCGCCGGGGAGCGGATGCTGACGGAGAGTGAGGTCAAGTCGCTGGTGCGCCGCGACGGCCAGCCGGTGATCGTGCCGAGCCTCGGCATCGTGAGCCTTTCCCCGGAGAAATGGGAGAGCTACCGCGCCTGGCAGGAAAACGTGCGGGAAACCCGCCCACTGGACGCGTCCGAGGATGCCCCGCTTTCACCCTATCTGGTCTTCTCGCTGTTCAACGACGCTCGCCTCCGGCTGACGCTCTCCCCGGAGATCGAGGCGTGGCGCCAGCAGGTGCTGGGAAGCCCGTCCTCGCCGCCGGACCTCCCGGCGCTGCTGCGCCCCTACCAGCGGCGCGGCGTGGAGTGGATGCACCACCTGTGCGACGTCGGCTGCCACGGCCTGCTCGCGGACGAAATGGGGCTCGGCAAGACGCTGCAGGTGCTGTCGCTGCTGGCGGTGCGGCCCGCGGCGGGCCGCCCGAGCCTGATCGTCTGCCCGGCGAGCGTGGTGCCCGTCTGGCGCGAGGAGATCGCCCGCTTCTTCCCGCACCTGAAGGTCGACACGCTGAAGACGGGGCACGACTTCACGCACCGGAGTGAACCGGTGGTCTGGATCGCAAGCTACACGCAGCTGCGGAAGCACCGGGCGCTGCTGACAGGGGTGAAGTTCGCCTACGCGATCCTGGACGAAGGCCAGTTCATCAAGAACCCCGATGCGAAGGTGACCCAGACGTGCTTCGCCGTGCGCGCGGAGCACCGCCTCGTGCTCACCGGAACGCCGCTGGAGAACCGCCAGCTAGACCTGTGGAGCATCTTCCGGTTCCTGCTCCCCGGCCTGCTGGGCTCGCGGGCCTCGTTCGAGGCGGCGCTGGTGGCGGACCGCGACGGCACCGTGACCCGGCTCCGGACGCAGCTTTCGCCCTTCATCCTGCGCCGCACCAAGGGCGAGGTCGCGAAGGAGCTCCCACCGAAGGTGGAGATGGACCTCATCTGCCCGCTCACCGACCTGCAACGGGCCGAGTACGCCCGGATCTGCACCGAGGGGCTGGGCCGGCTGGGCGACGACGTCGGCGCCGCCATGCGGGAGAAGTCGTTCGGCTTCCTCGCGCTGCTCACGCGCCTGCGCCAAACCTGCTGCGACCCCGACATGCTGCCGTGGCAGAAGGCGCCGCTGTCGGACTCGGGCAAGATCAACCTCCTGCTCGAGAAGCTCACCGAGGTGGTCGGCAGCGGCCACAAGGTCGTGATCTTCTCCCAGTTCGTGATGCTGCTCGAGCGCGTGCGCGAGGCGCTGGCGCGGAACTTCCCGGAGCTGCCGCGGTTCGAGCTCACCGGCATGACGCTCGACCGGCTGAGGCCGGTGCAGGGATTCCAACAGACCTCGGGGGCGGCGGCGATGCTGGTTTCGCTCAAGGCCGCCGGCACGGGCATCACGCTGCACGCGGCGGATTACGTTTTCCTGCTGGATCCTTGGTGGAACCCCGCGGTCGAGGCCCAGGCGGTGGACCGCGTGCACCGCATCGGCCAGACCAACACCGTCTTCGTCTACCGCATGATCACGGCCGGGACGATCGAGGAACGCATCCAGGCACTGAAGGCGTCGAAGCGGGACCTGTTCGACCGGCTCATCGGCGGGCTCGGCGGCGATTTCGACCTGAGCCAGCACTTCACCTCGCTCCGCAGCCTCGTCGCGCTCACGACACCTCCCGAACCGGAAGAGCCGCAGGAACCCTACACGATCGACTGAGCCGCGGAACCCGCGGGCTTGTTTCCCCCGCCCGCCCCGCCCACGCTTACCAAGCTTGAAGATCGCCGCCGAGTCGACCCGCCGCCGATGAAGGTCGTCACCGACCCCGCGACCCTCCTGCTCAACCGGCTGCTGCGGCTGCTGCGCTGGCGCGTCTGGGTGCAGGAGCGGCTCCAGCCGTCGGAGTGGCAGGTCACCCTCTTCTGGGCCGCGGTCGCCGGCTTCCTGGGCGCGCTTTCCGCGATCGTGTTCACCACGCTCACCGAGCGCGTCCATGACTGGTTCGGCAACTCGAGCCTCGGCATCGTCGACTCGATGGCCCGGCTGCCGTGGTGGGCCTGCCTGCTCGTGCCGGCGGCGGGGGGAGCGCTCGCCGGCAGCGTGCTCGTCTTCGGCGAGAAACTCACCCGCACCCAGAGCTCCACCGATTACATGGAGGCGATCGTGATCGGCTCCGGCCGCGTACCCGGCCGCGCCAGCCTCGTGAAGACCGCCGCGGCGTTGTTCTCCATCGGTTCGGGCGGCTCGATCGGACGCGAGGGCCCCCTCGTCCAGCTCGCCGCCGTGGTCGCCTCGCGCTTCGGACGTTGGCGCAGCCTCACCGCCCCGAAGCAGCGCCTGCTCGTCGCCTGCGGCGCCGCCGCCGGGATCGCGTCCGCCTACAACGCGCCGATCGCGGGCTCGTTCTTCGTCGCCGAGATCATCCTCGGTACCATCGCCATGGAGAGCCTCGGGCCCCTCGTGGTCTCCGCCGTCACGGCCACGCTCACCTTGCACGTGCTCACCGCGGCCCACGTGCTCTACCGAGTGCCGCCGTTCGGCGAGGCCTCGCCGCTGGAGATGATCACCTACATCGGTCTTGGCCTCGTCGCGGGCATCCTCGCCCCGGTGTTCCTCGCGACCCTGAAGAACGCCGAACGCTTCTTCATCGCGCTGCGCCTGCCGCTCGTGCTCCGCCTCGCCCTGGGCGGGCTCGCCGTCGGCGCCATCGCCATCAACGTCCCGCAGGTCTGCGGGAACGGCTACCCGGTGATCGTCGAGATGCTGAAGGGCAACTTCCTCGTCACCACGATCGTCGGCTACGTCGCCTGCAAGTGGCTCGCCACCATGGCCTCGTTCGGCTCGGGCGCCCCGGGCGGAATCTTCACCCCGGCCCTCTTCATGGGCGCCGGGAGCGGACTCCTTTTCGGCACCGCCGTCCATCAGGTCTGGCCCGCCGCCGCCGCCAACCCCATCACCTTCGCCCTCGTCGGCATGGGGGCGTTCCTCGCCGCCGCCAGCCACGCGCCCCTCATGGCCGTCATCCTCCTGTTCGAGATGACGATGAGCTACGACATCATCCTACCCCTGCTCCTGAGCAGCGTCATCGCCTACTACACCGCCCGCGGCATCAGCGGCGACTCCCTCTACTCCGAGGCCCTCCGGCGCAAGGCGGCCGCCACCGCTCCGGCCCCGTCGGAGGCCCTCGTCGCCGATCTCATGCGCGCCGATCCGCCCATCGTCGCGCCCGGGGACCGCTTTGCCGACCTCGCCCGGCTGTTCCTCCGCCACCGCGTCAACCATCTCTACGTGACCGACGCCGACGGCCGCTTCCTCGGCGCCGTGTCCCTCCCCGACATCAAGCCTTACCTGCACGAACCCGACCTCGCCGGACTCGTCCTCGCCCGCGACATCCTCCGCGAGGACTTCCCCCGCCTCGCCCCCGACCAGACCTTCACCGATGCCCTCGCCGGCTTCCTGGGAATCAATGCCGAACGCCTTCCGGTCGTCGACGCGCAGGGCATCCTGCGCGGCAGCCTCGCGAAGAGCGACCTGCTGCTGACCATCGCCGAACGCCGCAAGCGGCCCGCGCCGGCCTGAGCCGCGCGGCCACCCCCGACGCTCAGGCGCGGGCAAAGACCAACGAGGCGTTGGTCCCGCCGAAGCCGAAGCTGTTGGAAAGCGCCGCCCGCACCGGCCGCCGCACGGCCACGTTGGGCGTGAAGTTCAGGCCGAGTTCACCGCACACCGGGTCCACGTTCTCGAGGTTGAGGGTGGGCGGCACGATGCCCTCGCGGATCGCGAGCACCGCGGCAAAGGCACCCATCGCGCCCGCGGCTCCCAGCAGGTGACCGGTCATCGACTTCACGCCGCTCACGTTCAGCGAAACCTTGGCCTCCGCGAACACCGTCGCGATCGCCGCCGCCTCCTCTCCGTCGCCGCCGGGCGTCGAAGTCGCGTGGGCCGAAACGTAGTCGATCTCCACCGTCGACAGCCCGGAACGCGCGAGCGCAGACCTCATCGCCCGCGCCGAGCCTTCCGCGCCAGGTGCGAGGGAGGAGAGGTGATAGGCGTCAGCCGAGGCGCCGTAGCCGAGCAGCTCCGCGTGGATCCGTGCCCCACGCCGCAGGGCGTGCTCACGCTCCTCCAACACGAACACCACCGCACCTTCGGAGAGCACGAAGCCGTCGCGGTCGCGGTCGTAGGGCCGCGAGGCCTTCTCCGGCGCGTCGTTGCGCGTCGAGAGCGCCCGCATCTGCGCGAAGGCCCCCACGGCAAGCGGCGTCACCGTCGACTCCGCCCCGCCGGCGATCATCACGTCGGCGTCGCCGCGCACGATCGCGGCCGCCGCTTCGCCAAGCGCGTGCCCGCTCGTCGCGCAGGCCGATGCCACGCTCATGTTGGGCCCGCGGCAGTCGAGGAGCAGGCTCACCTGGCCCGCGAGGAGGTTGGGCGCGATCTGGATGATGAAGAAGGGCGAGATCTTGCGGAAACCACCCGCCTTCCAGGTGTCATGCGTCGCCTCCATCTCGGGCAGGCCGCCCAAGCCCACGCCGAGGTTCACCCCGATGCGCTCCGGCGCGAGCGTTGCCCGCACCGCGTCGAGCCCGGAGTCGGCGTACGCCTCCACCGCCGCACTCACGCCGAGGTGGGTGAAGCGGCCGAACTTCTTCACGTCCTTCGGAGTGAGCGCCTGCGCGAGCGGCTCGCCCGCCGCGCCCCTCGGGCGCAGCGGCGCCGGCAACGGCCGCGCCGGATCGAAGTCCCGCACCTCGCCCGCGATCTGCGCGTTGCAGCCCGTCGCGTCGAAACGCGTGATGCGCCCGATGCCGCTCCGGCCCGCCACGAGCGAATCCCAGGTGGCGGCCGCCGTGTTGCCGCAGGGCGTGACGGCCCCTAGGCCGGTGATGACGACGCGACGCGCGGACATGGGCAGGGAGGACATGCGGGAAAGGGGTCTGCCAATCGATGCGGAACGCGGGGCGTTTTCAACCAGAACCCTCGCCGCGGAAGCCACCGGAGCGCGGCCGGCCGGCGGTTCAGAACCAGAGCCGCGGCCAGAGCGCCGAGGCCAGGAGCGCCTGCAACAACCCGACCACGGAGATGACGGTGAGAAGCAGGCTCCAGCTGCGCAGCGTCTCCGCCTCGGTGAGGCCGCCGAGGCGGCTGAACACCCAGAAACCGCTGTCGTTCATCCAGGAGAGGAACGTCGCGCCGTAACCCACCGCCAGGTAGATGTAGAGGAGGTGGACGCCGAAGCCCTCCGGCCCGGCGATCGAGAGCATGATCGACGAGGCGGTGATCATCGCGACCGTGGCCGATCCCTGCGCGACGCGGATGACCGCCGCGAGCAACCAGGCGAGCAGGACGTGGCTCATGCCGCCGTCGACGGCGAGGACGCGCACGGATTCGCCGACGCCCGCGTTTCTGATCATGGCCCCGTAGGCCCCGCCGGCGGCGGTGATGAGGATGATGACCCCGGCGGTCTCAAGGGGCGGCCCGATGACGTCACCGAGACTGCGCCAGCTCACGGCCTTCTGGCGCACGTAGACCGCGATCGCGATGAGCGCGCCGAGGAGCAGGGCGACGTTCTTGTTCCCGAGGAAGTCGAGCGTCTCCATGAGCCCGGGCGGCACCGAGGAGCGGAAGGGCCCGAGGAAGGACGCCGCGGCGATCAGGATGACGGGCAGCGCGACGGGCGCGATGGACACGAAGAAGCCCGGGAGCTCCTCCTCGCGACGGGCCGCGACGGCCTCGAGGGAGGACAACGAGGAGCCGGCGGTCTCGCGCAGCGGCACGGGGGAACGCGCGTTGGCCCAGTGGGAGAAGCCGAGGCCGGCGATCGCCGGCAGGATCCCGAAGGCGAGCCCGCCCACGATGGCCACGCCTAGGTCGAGCTTCAGCGTCTCGGCCACCACCAGCGGCCCCGGGGTAGGCGGCACCAGCCCATGGGTGATCACGCCGCCCGCGCAGATGGCGAGCACGTACAGCAGGTAGTCGCGACCGGTGCGCAGGCTGAGGGCGCGAGCGAGCGGCACGAGCAGGAAGAAGACCGTGTCGAAGAAGACCGGGATCGCCAGGACGAAGCCGCAGGCCAGCAGCGCGAGGGCGGCGCGACCCTCGCCGAGCACCGCGATGAAGCGGCGGATGATCTTGTCGGCCGCGCCGCTTTCCATGAGCGCGACGCCGATGACGGAGGCGACCGCGATGGAGAAGCCGATCTTGCCCGCCGCGATGCCGAACTCAGCCATCGCCGACTCGACCGCCTTGGCGAAGCGCCCCGCGCCCGCCTGCCCGGCCGCAGTGGCCAGCCCCACGAAGAGCGCGGCGAAGAAGAGCGCGAAGAACGCGTGGACGCGCAGCCACGCGATCGCGAGGACGATGAGGATGATGCTGAGCCCGAGGACCGTGAGCGGCCCGAGGGTCAGCGCGAGGGGCGGGGTCAGGGGCACGGACAAGAGCGCGCCACCACCGCCGCCACCCCGCAAGCCGGTAATCACGCCGCCCTCAGCCGCCGAGGATCCCCAGCATCCGGGCGAAGAGCCGGTTCACCTTGGCCTGGTTCTCGCGCACGAGCTCCTTGAATCGCGCGAAGTCGATCTCGGTTCCCTCGAGCCCGTTGGCGTAGTTGTCGATCAGCGCGAGGCTGTTGTAAACGATCCCAAGCTCGACGCAGAGGTCGGCCTCGTGCGCGGCCGTCATGCCCACGACGTCGCCCCAGGAGCGGATCACCCGGATCTCGGCCTTGGTCTCGAAGCGCGGCCCGCGCATCTGCACGTAGACCTTGCCGGGATGGATCACGAACTCCGGCGCGAGGCCCGCGATGATCCGCGGGATCAGGTTGTTGGCGATGCCGGGTGCCCCGCCCTTCAACTCGGAGTCGAAGAACGTGGCCGGACCCTGCTGCAGGCAGACGTAGTCGGAGCAGGAGACGAAGGTCCCCGGCGGCAGCTCCGGCCTTAGCGAGCCGACCGAGTTGAGCGAGACCACCTCGCGGAAGCCGAGTTCGGCGATCGCGGCGAGGTTGGCTCGGTGGTTGATGGAGTGCGGCGGCAGGGGCACGCCGAACCCGTGGCGGTTGAGCAGCACGTGCTCACCCCGGCGCTTGAAGGTGACCGGCCCGTGTTTCGTCTCGACCCTTCCCACCTCCCACGCGGAAAACAGATCCGAATTAACGATGCTCGTCCCGCTGATGAACGCGACCTTCATGCGCGGAATGACGCGCCGCCTCCTCGCCGGGGCAACGCGAAAACCCGCCGCGCCCGTTCTGCTGGCGGCCGCGCTCACCCTCACCTCCCCGGGCTGCGCCACCCGCGGCCCGCTCCACGTCTACGCCCTCTCCACCGCCGCGGAACGCCCGGTCCTCGACCTCGGCGCCGGTGGGACCGCCGAGGTCCCGAGTTTCCTTCAGGAGGACGACCGCGTGACCGGCTTCGCGTACGATCCTTACACGGATCATTTCTTCCTCCGGCTCGCGCCCGGCGACCGTATCCGCGTCGTCGACCGGCCGGCCCGCGCCATCAAGCGCGAGCTCGAGCTCAAGGGAGCCCCCGAGGGCGCGGGCGACATGGCGGTGCGCCCCCGCGACGGATACATCTACCTGCTCGGGCCCACGCAGGGTCGGTTGTTGCGCTGCACGCGGCTCGGGAAATACCTGGGTGAACTCGCGCTCGAGGGCGCCGCGGCAGACGCCACCGGGATCGCCTTCGACATGACTAGGGACCTCCTGCTCGTCCTCGGCGAAGGCGGCCGGCGCGTCACCGCGCATGATCTCACGGGCCGGCGCGCGTCGACCGTCACGTTCGCCCACCGTGCCGGTCCCGGCCTCGCCTTCGACTCCGACCAGCGCGAATTCCACGCCCCGCTGCCCGAACGTCCCGGCGAGATCGGGATCTTTTCCGAGGAGGGCCGCTTCCTGCGCAGCACGAACGCGCCGGCTGGCTCGGCGCTGGTCGACGTCGGCCCGCGTTCCTTCATCCGCGTGTTCTGACACCCGCCATGCCCCTCATCGACCTGCCGCTGGAGAAGCTGCGCGAATACCGCGGCCGTAACCCACGCCCTGCCGACCACGACGCCTACTGGGAGGCCGCGCTGGCCGAGCTTGCCGCCACCGACCCGCGGCCTGAGCTGCGGCCTTCACCGACGGTGTGCTCGGAAAAGGTAGAGTGCTTCGACCTGTGGTTCACCGGCGTCGGCGGCGCGCGGGTGTACGCGAAATACCTGCGGCCCCGCGCCCAGGCCGGCGCCCGCCACCCGGCGGTGCTCCAGTTCCACGGCTACTCGGGCCACAGCGGCGACTGGCTCGACAAGTTCGGCTGGCCCGCGGAGGGCTTCTGTCTCGCCGCGATGGACTGCCGCGGCCAGGGCGGCCGCTCGGAAGACAGCACAAGCGTCAAGGGTCCCACGCTCCGCGGCCACATCGTGCGAGGGCTAGAGGATCCGGACCCGTCGAAGCTGCTTTTCCGACAGGTGTTCCTCGACACCGTCCAACTCGCCCGCGTCGTGATGGCCATGCCGGAGGTGGATTCGGGCCGGATCGGCTGCTTCGGCGCCTCACAGGGCGGCGCACTCGCCCTCGCCTGCGCCGCGCTCGAGCCGCGCATCCGCCGGACCGCGCCCGTGTTTCCCTTCCTCTGCGACTACCAGCGCGTCTGGGAAATGGACCAGGCGAAGGACGCCTACGAGGAGCTGCGGCTCTTCTTCCGCGCGTTCGACCCGCGCCACGAGCGCGAGGCCGCGATCTTCACACGGCTGGGCTACATCGACGTCCAGCATCTGGCTCCGCGCATCCGCGCGGAAGTCCTGATGTTCACGAGCCTCATGGACACCGTGTGCCCACCGAGCACGCAGTTCGCCGCCTACAATCGGATCAACGCGAAGAAGGACATGGTCATCTATCCCGACTTCGCCCACGAGGCGTTGCCCGGCCAGATCGACCGCACCTTCAACTTCATGCGCGGGCTCTAGCGAGCCGCCTCTGGGCCGGCGGCGGCGTCGAGTCGCCGGGCGAGCTCGACGTCCTTCGCCGTGACGCGGCCGCCCGCGTCGTGTGTCGTAAGGGAGACGGTGACGCGGTCGTAGACGTTGGTCCACTCGGGGTGATGGTTCATCGCCTCGGCCTCGAAGCCGCCGCGTACCATGAAGGCGAGAGCATCGCGGAAACTTGAGAAGCGGTAGACCCGCGTGAGCGCCTCGCCCCGCCGCGTCCAACCCGGCAGGCCGCGCAGGGCCTCGGCGATTTCCGATTCTCCGAGAGGTTTGGTCATGACGCGTCACCCTGCAGCCAAGGCCAAAGGCGTCAAACCGCGCGGGAAGGCGGCTTGTCATCCCCTCGGGCGGCTTCCAACTTCGCCGCGCCTCATGTCCGTCCCCACGCCGCCAGCTCCGCCGCACGTCGCGATCATCATGGACGGCAACGGGCGCTGGGCGAAGCAGCGCGGGTTGCCGCGGATCGAGGGCCACCGCCGCGGGGTGGAAACGGTGCGGGCGACGACGTTCGCCGCGCGCGACCTCGGGGTGCGGATGCTGACGCTGTACGCCTTCTCGGTGGAAAACCGCCGCCGCCCCGAGGAGGAGGTCGGCGCGCTGATGGGCCTGCTGGAATATTACTTGCGCAAGGAGCTCGAGACCTTCGTGCGCGACCGCGTGCGCCTGCGCACGATCGGCCGCACGGGAGACCTGCCCGCGGGCGTGCAACGGCTGTTGCGCGAGACCGAGGAGGCCACGCGGAAGTTCGAGGATTATACCCTGGTCCTCGCCCTCAACTACGGCTCCCGCACCGAGGTCCTCGACGCCGCCGGAGCCTACGCCGCCGCCGTCGTGGCCGGAACCGAGCCGCCCGGGACGCCCGACTGGGACCGCTTCAGCCGCTACCTCTGCACCTCCGGTATGCCCGATCCCGACCTTGTGATCCGCACCTCGGGGGAGACCCGCATGAGCAACTTCCTCCTGCTGCAGGCCGCCTACGCCGAGTGGTACTTCACCCCGGTGCTGTGGCCCGACTTCACGCGCGAGCACCTTGCGGCGGCCATCGCCGACTACCACCGGCGCGAACGGCGCTTCGGCCAGACCAGCGACCAACTGCGACCCGCCGCCAAGGCCTGAGGAAACCAAAATGGGCAAACGCATCCTCAGCACCGTCCTCCTCTGGTCGATCGTCGGCGCGGTCGTCTGGTTCTTCCGCACGCCGGGCGCACTGGTGCTGATCACGGTCATCTCCGTGCTCACGCTGCGGGAATTCTACGGGATGATGCACGGGGCCGGCTACGACCCCTTCGACAAATTCGGCCTGGTGATGGGGGCGGCCATCACCCTCGCGCCGTGGCTGCGGGCCACGCTCGGCTGGGAACCCGGTGTGCTGCTCCCGCTGGCCGTCGTTGTGTTCGCCGTCCGCCTCCTCGGGGAACGCACGCCAGAAACGCGGGTCGAGGCTCTAGCGTCGTCGGTCTTCGGCATCGTCTACGTGTCGCTGATGCTTTCGTACATGGTCGCGATCATCACGCCGCTGCCGGGTGATCAGGTCAGCCCGAATGGGCGACTCCTGCTCGCGCTCTGGCTCGTGGCGGTGGCCAAGTTCTGTGACGTCGGGGCGCTGCTCACCGGGCTCGCGATCGGGCGGCACAAGATGTCGCCCCAGATCAGCCCGAAAAAAACGTGGGAAGGCGCGGCCGGCGGCCTCGTGACATCCATGGGGGTTGGAGCCGGTATCGCCTGGCTGGCGCGCGACGCGTTCCCGCCGTTCCTCACCCCGGCCTTCGCCGCCGCCATCGCCCTGCCGATCGGCGCGCTCGGCATCGTCGCCGACCTCGTGGAATCGGTCATCAAGCGCCGCGCGAACCTGAAGGACTCCGGCGCGACCATCCCCGGTATCGGCGGCATGTTCGACCTCAGCGACAGCATCATCCTCGTCGCGCCGGTCGGCTACCTGCTCTTCCGCCTGCCCTGAGCGTCGGAGCGTGGGCGCCCATCGTTGGCCTTGCCCGGGCGGTGATTATCCGCGAACCAGAAGGTTCGCGATGGATTCCTCGGCCTCCCACCCACGCAAGCGCGTCGTCCTGCTCGGCGCCACCGGCTCCATCGGCGAGAACACCTTGCGCGTGATCGCGGCTCACCGCGACCGGCTGGAGCTCACCGGCATCGCCGCCCGCGGCAATTGGCGGCGCCTCGCCGCGATCGCCCGGGAGTTCGGCGTGCGGCACGTGGGGATTTTCGACGACGCGGCGTTCGCCGCGGCCCGCGCGGAGCCGGCTGCGTTTCCCCCGGGCACGAGGCTCGTGGGCGGGCTGGCCGGGCTCAACGAGCTCGCGGCGCTCCCGGAAGCCGACGTCGTCCTCGTCGCCGTCGTGGGCACGACCGGACTCGAACCCGCACTCGCCGCCTTGGCCGCCGGCAAGGACCTCGCCCTCGCCTCCAAGGAGATCCTCGTTCTCGCCGGACGCTTCGTCCTCGAAGCGGCCCGCCGCCACGGGCGCCGCCTGCTGCCGGTCGACAGCGAGCACAACGCCGTCTTCCAGTGCCTCGAAGGGCACTCTCACGCCGGCGTCCGCCGGATCGTGCTGACCGCCAGCGGCGGTGCGTTCCGCGACTGGCCGGCCGAGCGGCTGGCGGACGTGAAGCCCGCCGACGCCCTCCGCCACCCGAACTGGGCCATGGGCCCGAAGATCACCGTCGACTCCGCCACGCTCGCCAACAAGGGCCTCGAGCTCATCGAAGCCCAATGCCTCTTCGGCCTGCGTCCGGAGCAATGCGACGCCGTTCTCCACCCACAGAGCATCGTGCACTGCCTCGTGGAATTCGCCGACGGCGCCATGCTCGCCCAGCTCTGCCCGCCCTCGATGACGTTCCCGATCCAGCACGCGCTGCTCCACCCCGAACGAGCCCCGGGAGTCGACACCGGCTTGGATCTCGGCCGCCTGCTGAACCTCGAGTTCCGGCCCGTTGACGAGGTACGCTTTCCCATGCTCGGGCTCGCGCGCGAGGTGATGCGCGCCGGCGGCGTAGCCCCGGCCGCCTACAACGCCGCCAACGAGGTCGCCGTGACCGAGTTCCTCGCCGGCCGGCTCCCGTTCCTTGCGATTCCACGGGTCGTAGAAGAGGTTCTAAGCTCCATCAAGAACTTCGAACCCAGCGACCTGCCGTCCGTGCTCGAGCTCGATCGCGAGGCCCGCCGCCTCGCCGCCGCGCGCGCCGCCGTCCGCTGACCTATTCGCGCACTCGTGGCTCCCGATACCCTCCCCTCGCTGCTCTCCAACCTCTGGTCGATCCTCCTCGTCGCGCTCTTCTTCGGCGGCTCGATCTTCGTGCACGAACTAGGGCACTTCCTCGCCGCCCGCCGTCGCGGGGTGTTCGTGGAGAAGTTCTCGATCGGCTTCGGGCCGCCCATCTGGTCGTGGAAGGGCAAGGACGGGGTCGAATACCGGCTGTCCTGGTTCCCGCTCGGCGGCTACGTGATGCTCCCCCAACTCGCCGACCTCGGCGCAGCCGAAGGTGAGAGCCGCACCGACGTCTCCCGCCTGCCGCCCGTGAGTTACGGGACGCGGATGCTCGTCTTCGCCGCCGGCGCAGCCTTCAACGTGGCCTTCGCCTTCGTCCTCGCCTGCATCATCTGGGCCTGGGGCCAGCCGGTGAGCAGCGACATGACGTCGACCCGCATCGGGTACGTCGCGCCCACGCTCGACCTGCCTGACGGTTCCAAGGTCACGAGCCCAGCCACAGCCGCCGGGCTCCGGGTCGGCGACGTCATCCGCCGCGTTGACGGCGCGTCCGTCCGCAGCTGGGGCGATATCCAGAACTCCCTCGTGCTCGGCTCCGGCCGCTCGGGGAACGGTGATCCGCAGGTGGTCATCGACCTCGAACGCGAGGGGCGACCGTTGCAGGTGCGCGTCACGCCGAGGCTCGCCGGAGATGAACGCGTCCGCCGCGTCGGCATCGGCCCTGGCTTCGAGCTCATCGTGCAGGCGGTCGCCGCCGGTTCGCCCGCGGAGAGAGCCGGTTTCAAGGTGGGTGACGAGCTCCTCACCCTCGAGGGCGCCCCGATGATCAACGACTCCTCCTTCCGCCTCGCCCTCGAGGCCGCCGCCGGCCGCGAGGCGGCCGCGACCGTGCGACGCAGCGGGGCCGTGCAACCGCTGGCGATCCCGCCGCATGCCGTCGACAAGCGCTCGCCCTTCGCCGGGCTCACGCTGCGCACCGGTTACGAAACCGTCCACGTCTCGCCACTCACCCAGCTGGCGGATGTCGCCCGCTGGACGGTCAAGACCCTGCGAAGCCTCATCAGTCCGAATTCCGACATCGGCCTCGACAAGATGTCCGGGCCCGTGGGTATCGCCCGCGTCCTCCACAGCGCGGCCGAGGTCGGGATGCGCGCGGTGCTGATGATCACGATCCTGCTGAACGTGAACCTCGCCATCTTCAATCTGCTGCCCCTGCCCGTGCTCGACGGCGGCCAGATGGTCTTCGCCACGATCGCCCGCCTGCGCGGCCGTCCGCTCCCGGCCAACGTGATCGCCACGGCGCAAAGCGTCTTCTTCGTGCTGCTCCTCTCGATGATCGCGTACGTCACGATCTTCTCCGACGTGCCCCGCATCATGCGGGAATACCGCGCCGAGCGCGCCGCCGAGTCCAAGGCGCCCCCCCGCCCGGCGACGCCCCCGGCCAAGTGACTCCCACCCCTCGTCCGATGTCCTACTGCGCCTCCCGTTTCCACACCGTGCGCCGGACCACCCGCGAGGTGCGGGTCGGCTCGGTCGGCGTCGGCGGCCCTCAGCCGATCCGTGTGCAGTCGATGACGACGTCCGACACCCAGGACGTCGCCGCGACCGTCCGCCAGTCGATCGCGCTGGCCGAGGTCGGCTGCGAGATCGTGCGGATCACGGCGCCCAACGTCGCCGCCGCCCGCTGCCTGCGGGACATCCGCCGCGACTTCACCGCCGCCGGTTTCGGGCACATCCCGCTCGTCGCCGACATCCATTTCCTGCCCGCCGCCGCGATGGAGGCGGTCGAGCACGTGGAAAAGGTCCGCATCAATCCCGGCAATTACGCGGACAAGAAGAAGTTCGCCGTCCGCGAATACACCGATTCCGCCTACGAGGAGGAGCTGCAACGCCTGCACGAATCGTTCACCCCCCTCGTGCTCCGGTGCCGCGAGCTCGGCCGCGCGCTGCGTATCGGCACCAATCACGGCTCGCTCAGCGACCGCATCATGAACCGCTACGGCGACACGCCGCTCGGCATGGTCGAGAGCGCGCTCGAGTTCCTGCGCATCGCGGAGGCCCACTCCTTCCGGGACATCATCCTCTCGATGAAGTCCTCCAACCCCAAGGTCATGATCCAGGCCTACCGGCTCCTCGTGGAGCGCATGGCCCGCGAGGACATGCATTACCCGCTGCATCTCGGCGTCACCGAGGCCGGCGACGGCGAGGACGGCCGGATCAAGAGCGCGATCGGCATCGGTTCGCTGCTCCTGGACGGACTCGGCGACACCATCCGCGTCTCGCTCACCGAGGACAGTGTGTATGAGATCCCCGTGGCCCGCGCGATCGCCGCCAAGGCGATGAGCCGCTGGCGACCGGCCGCCGAGGCGACGGCCGCCTCCGCCGCGGACGGCATCGATCCCTACCAGTTCAAGCGCCGTGATTCGGCCGTCGTGGAACTGAGCGCCGGCTGCCGCGTGGGCGGCGACCAGCCTCCCCGCGTGATCGTACGGGTGAAGTCGGCCGTCGCGCTCTCCGACGCCGCCCGGGAGCTGGCCTCCCCGCGCCTCGCCGACACCCCGGCGGAGGGCCTGCTGATTCCAGTCACGACGCCGGGTGACCTGGCCGAACTCTGCGCGACCGCCGCCCGCACGGAACTACCCGCAGAGTTTCTCGTGCTCGAAGTGGCGCCGACACTCACGCCAGACCTCCTGCAACCCCTGCTCGCCCTCACGCGGGGAAAACTCGTGCTGTTGCGGCGCTTTGCCGCGGCGGACGCGGAGACGCTCGCAGCCTTCGCCGCCCTCGCCGCCCGCCACGGGCATTTCGTGGCGTGCGACGCTGAGGCGGACGAAATCCCTGCCCTAGCGCCGGTCATCAAAGGCCCGGACGGCGCGCGGCTCTGGTTCACGCTGGGAGGAGCCGCCCCGACCGGCGACGAAGCGCATCCCACGGGCCGCTACCGGCGCCTCGCGGAGGCCCTCCGGGCAGCCGGCCCAAAGGCGCCGATCTGGATCCGCAACACCGCCGCCACCGCGGCGGGCCCCGGTAACGATTTCCTCTCGCGCCTGCTGGAGGCCTCGTTCCTGACCGGCGGCCTGCTCTGCGACGGCGTGGGCGACCTGGTGAGCGTGGAAACCGAGCCCGACCCGGTGCGCGCGACGCGGCTCGCCTACAACGTCCTCCAAGGCGCCGGCGCCCGGATCTCGAAGACCGAGTTCGTCGCCTGTCCCAGCTGCGGCCGCACCCTCTTCGACCTGCAGACCACCACGCAGCGCATCCGCGCCCAGACCGGACACCTCAAGGGCGTGAAGATCGCGATCATGGGCTGCATCGTGAACGGCCCGGGCGAAATGGCCGACGCCGACTTCGGCTATGTCGGCGGCGCCCCCGGCAAGATCAACCTCTACGTCGGCCGCACCTGCGTGCAGTACAACATCCCGCAGGCCGAGGCCGACGCCCGGCTCATCGCGTTGATCCGCGAGCACGGCCGCTGGGTCGACCCGTCGCCCGCTTCAGCCTGAACGCCGCCGGGCGTATCCGCGCGCACGATGCGGATTTTGTATCGGGGATACCATTACTTCTTATTCGGGCTTCCCAAGCCCAAAGCCGGAAAACGAGATTCCCTTTACCGTGCGGGGAGCGCCTCCCGGCCGGACGCCCGAATCGATCCCCCGGAGGCAACAAGAAACCGGAAAAACTTATGCGCGGGAGGCTGTGAACAACTTGTGCGAAAGTTGGCCTTGAGAAGCTTTTTTGGTTCACAGTTAGTCCGCGCCTCTTCAGTTCTTCCGGCCCGTCGTTTCGTTCCTTCCCATGTCCCTGAGCTCACCCCCCGCGGGTGCTGCGGTGATTCCCCCGGTTAGCGAATAGCCATCAACATCTTACCCATTCCGTTTGGCCCTGGCGGCCACGATTGGTGGCTCACCACGAATTTCTTCACTGCGGCGAGGCGGAGGTTGGTCCCGGGAGGCATGCTTGGAGCGCCCCGGCGGCGTCGTGTGAATAAACCCGCGCCCAACCGCCCGTCCATGTCCTCTGCCGTCCTGCCACCCAGCCTCTGGGAAACCGTGAAGTGTGACTTCAAGTCGCTCTTCCCGGAGGACGTTTTCCAGATGTGGTTCGAGCCGTTGGTGTGCCTCGACTCGACGGCTGACACCCTAACCCTGGGCGTACCCAACGATTTCGCGGCGATCTGGATCCACGATAACTACCTGGACCTGATTTCGCAGCGACTGCGCCTCAACGCGGGTCGCCTCGTGCACGTACGTCTTCGCAAGGTGGATTCGACTGGCCAGCCGGCGACGCCCCCAGCGGCCAAGGATAGTTCCCGCGCCGAGGCCCAGGCGACCTCCCGAGCCCGCACCGCGTCTGCCGCGCGCCGCCCGGCCCGCCACGACGATCGCACCGCCCCCACTGGTTCGCTCAACCCTCGAAACACCTTCGAAACCTTCGTCGTCGGCTCAAACAGCCAGATGGCCCACGCCGCGGCCCTCGCCGTCGCCCAGGCCCCCGCGCAGGCCTACAATCCCCTCTTCCTCTACGGCGACACCGGGCTCGGCAAGACCCACCTGATGCACGCCATCGGGCACGCGGTCCTCCGCGCCAACCCCGACGCCCGCGTCGCCTACCTTTCGACCGAGAAGTTCACCAACGAGTTCATCCAGGCCCTCCAGGAAAACGCCCTCACCCGCTTCCGGCAGCGCTACCGCGGGGTCGACATCCTGTTGATCGACGACGTGCAGTTCCTCGCCGGCAAGGAGCGCATCCAGGAAGAGTTCTTCCACACCTTCAACGACCTCTTTGAGTCCGGGAAGCAGATCGTCCTCACCAGCGACCGCCGCGCCAGCGAGATCCAGAAACTCGAGTCACGCCTCGTCTCGCGCTTCGAATGGGGCCTGCCTGCCGACATCCAGGCGCCCGACCTCGAGACCCGCTTCGCGATCCTCCGCGCCAAGGCCCAGCAGCTCAACTGCGCCCTGCCCGAGCCCATCCTGGGCTTCATCGCGCAGCACATCACGCGCAACATCCGCCGCCTCGAGGGCGCCCTGCTCAAGGTCTCCAGCTACTCCGCCCTCACGAACCGGCCCCTGGATCTGCCCACCGCCGAGCGGCTCCTCCACGACGTGCTCATGGAGCAGGCGCAGAACGTCCTCACGATCGATACGATCCAGAAGCGCGTCGCCGACCACTTCCAGATCCGCCACAGCGACATGACCAGCAAGCGGCGGCCCAACAACATCGCCATCCCGCGTCAGATCGCGATGTACCTCGCCCGCACGCTCACCCGCCACTCCCTCCAGGAGATCGGCGACGCCTTTGGCGGCCGCGATCACGGCACCGTCATCCATGCCTGCAAGGCCGTGGACAACATGATGGAGCAGGACGCCACCACCCGCGGCAGCGTGGAGTTCCTCAGGTCGCAGCTTTCGCGGTGAGGTCGCGCCCCGCGCCGCCCCTGCATCCGGACCCGCGGGAGCCGCGCGCTTGCCAGCCGCCACCGGCGCGACGACCATCCGGCCACCGCTGATCCTCCCATGACCCTCACGCCCGAGCAGAAGAAGACCGTCTCCGAATGGGTCGCCACCGGCGACAGCCTTTCCACGATCCAGAACAAGCTCCGGGAGAGCTTCCAGGTCTCGCTCACCTACCGCGACGTTCGGTTCCTGGTCGATGACCTCAACCTCGAGCTGAAGGACGCCGCCCCGAAGGTCGACACCACGGACGTCACCAAGGCAGCCGCCGCTCCGGCACCGGCCGCGCGCGCCGCCGCCCCAGAGAAGAAGGGCTTCTTCGACAAGGCGAAGGAGAAGCTCGGCCTCGCGAAGGAAGAACCTGCCCTCGAGGAGGAACCGCTCGGGGACGACCTGCCCGCCGACGACCTCGATCAGGCCGCGCCCCCCGCGGGCGGTGTCACCGTCTCGGTCGACAAGGTCACCCTCATCCCCGGCGCGGTCGCGAGCGGCAGTGTCACCTTCAGCGACGGCGTCACCGGCAAGTGGATGGTCGACCAGTACGGCCGCCCCGGTTTCACGCAGATCAGCCAGGACGGCTACCG
>JACCDP011398849.1_pt1 | contig 31758 bp, 43 predicted proteins | sample 7445841 | NCBI WGS metagenome assembly JACCDP01 (sample SAMN15323441, study PRJNA562643) | freshwater metagenome | isolation source: river surface water | place: USA:Blue River Watershed | collected 2017-08-17 | reverse complement strand
TGTCCTGTATGTTCATTTCAAATGAAAACAATTGATGATTCTTTTTCATATAAAGAAAAAGGCTGTTGCCATAAGTGCAATATACGTTGGTCTTATAAAGAAGAAATCAAAGACTTTTCAACTTGTGTACCAAAAGAAATATTTTCTCAAGAATGGGAAGAATATATAAAAGAACGTGAATTACAAGCAAGACCCATACTTATTTTCAAATAATAGAAATAAACAATAGGTATATTATGTCAGGAATGATTAAAGATTTAAGAAAATTTAATAGACTATCAAGAGTTGCCAATTCAACATTAGGATCAAGCGGGCCCGGAGAATATGCGCCAGCTACCACACAACATGTTCGTTTTGAAATTATTAATGATAGTTTAATTAAAGCTCATTTTCAAGGCACTTTAACAGTTTCTTCTCAATCAATGTTAAATAGTTTAATGACCAAGCATATTGATGATGCTCTTCGATTCATTAAAGCTTCTGCCGATAAATTTGTAAAAGAATATAACAAAGAATTTGCCGAAACAGATAAAGAAGAAGGCAAAGAAGGTTTTGTAAATAAAATTAGTTTGAAATTAAATGAATTATCGATAACAGACAGTGTTGAATTTACTTCATATAGCATTTATAAACCAATTCAATCTGCAATGTTAAGAGTTAATGTTTTAATTGATGTTTCTGGTGGAGATGACAAAAAAGAATCAAAAGATTATGACGGAAATTCAACAGATCCAGTTTTAACCAAAATAGACAAAGACAATACTAAAAAATTTGATGATATGAAAGATTTTTTATCTAAATTGTTGAAAGAAAAGAAATGAATATTTATGGCGAAGATAAAAAATAATCCATTAAGAAAATCTGGATTCGTTAGCCAAATAACTGCCAAAACAAACAATATTCCTTCTAAAGATTTTCAGGTACAAGAAATAATAAAGTGTGGTAAAGATCCATTGTACTTTACCAAAAACTATGTTAAAATTTCACATCCCATGAAAGGGTTAATTCCTTTCAAAACATTTGAATATCAAGATGATTGTGTTAAGCAATATCAAAAAACTAGATTTGTTATTGTAAATAAATCTAGACAATTAGGTTTGTCTACTGTATCTGCTGCTTATGCGCTTTGGATGGCAATCTTTCAAAGAGAAAAAAATATTCTTGTTATTGCTACCAAATTAGATGTAGCAAAATTGTTTATTAAAAAAGTAGATGATATGTTGCGTTCATTACCTGATTGGTTGGTAATGCCACATGTAACAATTCATTCTGTAAAAGAAATTGGTTTTTCAAATGGTTCAAGAATCAAAGCAACACCAACTTCTTTGAGTGCTGCTCGTGGTGAAGCTTTGTCATTAGTAGTTATTGACGAATGTGCTCACATTGAAGGTATTGATGAAATGTGGTTAGCTCTCTGGCCAACTCTTTCTACTGGTGGATCTGCAATTCTTATCTCTACACCAAAAGGTGTAGGAAACTTGTTTCATAGAATTTGGACCGGAGCTCAAACGAAGGAAAATGAATTTTGTCCAATTGAATTACCTTGGACAGTTCATCCAGAAAGAAATCAAGAATGGTTTGAATCAGAAAAGAAACAGATTATTGCAGCTATGGGAGAAAGAGGCGTACAACAAGAATTGTTATGTGCGTTCAATGGTTCTGGTGATACTTTTATTCCAGGTACAGTTTTGGATTTACTTACAGCGAATGCCCGACCTCCAAAATATAATCATCCTTTATGCTATGATTTGCAAATATGGGAAGAACCAAATCCTGCAAGCAAATATATTATTTCATCTGATATTGCTTCTGGATCTGGTAAAGATTATACAACATTTCATATTTTTGATATTACAAATGATACAATAGTTGGAGAATTTATGTCCAACAAAATGTCTGTTGAAGAATATTCTAAACTTCTTATGGACATTGGTCGAGAGTATAACACAGCTTTATTGTGTCCAGAACTTAATGCGTATGGATTGATTGTTTCTCAAAAATTAAAAGACGCTAATTATCCAAATCTTTATTATGACAAATATAGAAATATCTTTTCTGCTTACATGCAAAATGATATTAAACCTCAAGACTTGCCTGGAATTATAACAGGACCAAAAAATAGAGATGAAATGTTAGCTAAGTTGGAAACCGTTTTAAGAAACGGTCATTTGCGCATCAATTCAAAACGTTTAATTGAAGAGTTAAAGACTTTCGTTTGGAAAGGCAATAGAGCAGAAGCTATGAAAGGTTATCATGATGATTTAATCATGAGTCTTGCTATAGGCGTATATATCTTTAATACTTCTGGACAATCTAAATATACGGAAGAAGATTATGCAAACGCATTAAGATCTTCCATTATTAGATCTAATGTTTCTTTGACTGCTCAAGCAGGCGGATATGTAGCTCAACAAAATCAATTTGTTCCTCCAATTTTTAATTCAAATACTTTTCAAAGTCATCAAACACAAAACAACATCAATCCAAATCCTTTTGCTGAATTAAAAAAACAACAACAACAACAAAATTTGCCTCAAGGATTCGATCCAAATAATCCTTTCGCTTGGTTGTTAAGATAAAAACACCTTATTTATAGAACAAAAATATTTTTGTTTACATTTTCAAATTTTTTGATATTATTTTAATTATGCACAAGTTTATTCGTCTCGCCGAACAGAATTTGCGTTGTCACAATTATGATTCCAAGCAGGATTTTAGGCTTTCTGCTGTGATTGTTCGTGGTGGTAACGTCGTTTCTACGGGATTTAACAAGCACAATACGAATAGCTTTGTTGAGCATTATACAGATATTGCTCGCGGTCCTCGTAGCTATTGTCTTTCGACTCATGCAGAAATGGATGCTGTTTTGAAGGGTCGTGAGCGCACAAATCTTCGTGGTTGTAAGATTTTTGTTTGTCGTGTGCGGAATGACAACAATTCTCTCGGAATGGCTCGGCCGTGTGTCATTTGCCAGCATGTTTTGTACAATTACGGTATTAAGCGCGCATATTACAGCATTGACAATAACACTTATGGTGTTATGAAGATCGATAATCCCGCAAAAAATTATTACGAGAATGATCGCGTTTTTAATCGTTCGCATGATGAAATTGAAAACTTTGATCTTGAGTCTCTTGTTTATTGATTTTGTATTGCTATTTACAAATAGCAGCAATACAAATGGACACAAAAAACAAACCTGACAGCAAAGAATATTCTGTAAAAAAACATCGAATTATTAGCGAAAATCTAGATCGAATAACAGATGATCTGTTAGTTATGTTTGAAGAGATTCATCAAATTAAAATGATGAATTCTGATATTGCTTTGTTTCGAAATAAATCTAAGAGTGTTTTGTATTATTGGTTAAGTCAAGTTTATGATGAAGCCCATTCTGATGTGAAAAATTTGGAGACTGCTTTAGATACTTCAAAATCCATTGTTAAGAAATTAAGAGATTCTGAACAAAATTTGAAAGCTGTAATTAGTAGTTCATCCCCTCCAGAATTAAATCATTCTTTATTTCAAGAAAATAAACACGATACAATAAAAACACCTGCTTTAAGCCAAAAAGATCTAGATTCTAAAATTGATGGTTTCTATTCGTCTTTGGTCGATAGAGTTATACAAGACTTCAACAAAACACCAAAAAAATAAGCTTAAAATATTTTAAAAATATTTAGTTTACATTTTCAAATTAATTGCTATAATGGATATATCAACAAGGGAGAGTGAAAAATGAACGTCTACATCCTTTCGTACTACGATACCTGCGAGCGTTTCGAGGTTTGGAATCGCGTGTTTTCTTCTATCGAGAATGCCAAGGCATACGCATTGCGTGACGTTGGTACTCTTTTTCTTGACTGGAAGGGACTAGAATCGAGCCAACTTTGGGCTGAAGTGGATGATGATCATAACTTTTACATTGATTCAATGATTCTTGATCCGATGGATCAGGATCAGTGAAATAAAAAAGCTTCCTAGCGTAGCTACCCCACCCCTAAATCAAAAAACGGGTGTCCTCCAAAATCCTGCTATAGTGTATAAAAAATCAGTAAGAAGAACAAGGGGAAAAATGAATCTATCCAACCGCGCTTTCAAGATTATTGTTTTCAATACCATTTTTGACGGTATTGTTTTAGTGCCCGCTAGCTTCTTTTTCCTATACCAAGGTGGTCTAGGTAGCCTTTTTGGGTGCCTTATTCTTGCAAAGGTGGCAAGTGGGGTCTTTTTGACGCACATGATTGATTCAGACTGACAAAGATTGTTCTATATTTTACTTTCTTGTTTGCGTTTGTATTTGCAAAGCTGCTATATATTTTTATGCTAATTGCTTGATTTAAAAAATAAGTTTACATTTTCAAAATTGTTTGATATAGTCTGTATTAAGTAAATAAGGAGCACAAACAAAGTGTCTATGTATCGTAATTTTGGCGTTGAACTTGAATTGTATGGACTTTCTGTAAATCAAGCTACGGAAGTTCTCTGCGAAGCGGGAATTGATGCCCGTGCGGAACAATACAATCATGAAACTCGTACTTGGTGGAAGGTTCTTACTGATGTCAGTATTCAAGATTCACGAGGACATACGCATCATCAAGGTGCGCTAACTTGTGAGGTTGTTTCTCCTATTCTTGCTGGAGAAGCCGGACTAGAGTCTCTAGCAAAGGTTTGCAAGATTCTTACTGCCGCAGGCGGCAAGGTAAATAAGTCTTGTGGACTTCATGTTCATATCGATGCTCGTCGTCTTGATGTTAAGTCAATTGCTAGTCTAGTCGTTCGATATGCGCAGCATGAATCGGTTATCGATTCATTTATGCCTATTTCGCGTCGCGCAAATAACAATACACAATATCTAGGAAGCATTTGTGATGTAGTTAATCGTCATCATGATATCATTGGTGGACTTTCCAGCGTTCAGTTGATTTCTTCGAGATTGTTTCGTGGCTGTCGATTCTATAAGCTAAATCTAGAATCTTATGCTCGACACGGCACGGTTGAATTCCGTCATCATAGTGGTTCGTTAAACGCAGAAAAGGTTTGTAATTGGGTTCGATTCTGTCAAAACTTTGTCGAGGTTTCTAAGAACGTTGCAAATGCGACGATTGTTAATGTCGTTGCACCGAATAATAACATTGCTAGTAATGCAATTGAGTATCTCGCACCCCGGCGAGGTCGTCCAGTTAATCCTGATGCAATTCGTCTAGTGAATGCATGTATTCGTCTTTCAACTAATGGCGATTGTAGGGAGGTCTATGTATCTTCCGTGTTTTCAGAAATGAACCAGAATGGTTCTAATATTAATTGGCGCGCACGAAAGATTCCTGCTGCTCTAATCAATGCTCTGCGCAATCGTGGTTATCAAATCTCTACCACTTGGCGTGGTCGATATATCACGATTCAGAATCCAAATCACGTTGGTTTCACACAATCTGAGTGTTCACTGATTCCGCTGGTCCGCTCGGGATACAATAGCAACGTTGCACAAAATAATCAGGTGATTCTGAATCCTCTTGATTCGTGCTTCGATGGTCTTAGTGATGATGTAGTTTCTTACTATAATGAACGAATTTCGGACCTCGCCGCTTGATAGATAGAAAGATAAAAAATGACTATTTATCGACTTATTGATGGTTTTACTATTGGTGCTAATTCTGCAAAAGAATTTGTGTCACAACTTCGCAATAGCAGTTTTTATCCATGTCTAGATGTTCATTCTTACATGAATGAATTTGCAAAGCGGGCTTATATCATGTATGGAAAAAACATTCAATGTAATGACGAAGATGAATTCTTGGATAGTTTAATTCAATTGAATCTTGTTTACATTGTTGAAGTAAATTGATAATATCAATTTAAGGGATAAAAGTAAAATGTGTTTGATTATCTATAATCGTGGTGGCGAGTCTAAGACTTCTGATGCTTATCTAGAATCTGCTTACGAGAACAATCCAGATGGATTTGGTCTTATGTGGGCAGATAATGGAAAGGTGCATGTTACTCGTGGACTATTTGAATTCAATGATATTCGTAGCATGATTCGTGCAATGGATGGACTTCCGCATGTTGTTCATTTTCGATATCGAACACGCGGTCCTGTTGATGTAAACAATTGTCATCCTCATCGCATTCTTTCTACAAAGAGTGATGGTGTAGATTTGTGGATGATGCATAACGGTACTTTTTTTCACCTTAAGGCTGATGAAGATGAATCTGATACTGTGAAGTTTGCAAAGGCAATGCGTGGAGCATTGCGTGTTTATGGTCCTGATTCTCTTTTTGACAAGAATCAATTGCATCGACTTGCAAATCGAATCGGAAGTATTAATAAAATTGTGTTTCTTCGTGGTGATGGAAAGATTGCTCTAGTCAACAAAAATGAAGGTTATGAGGAAGATGGTTGCTGGTATAGTAATACATATTCACTTAAGCCTGGATATCGAGCAGAAAAAGCCGCAGAAAAGCAAGCAGTAGCAAAAAAGCTGATTGTAAATGAATTTACAAATGTGAACACACAAGTTCTTAAAGAAGGTCGTTCAGAAAAGTCTGTACCAAGCAATCCAATTGAATTCAATTATGATCTTTTGACACCAAGAAATCAAAAGAAAGATAAAAAGAACAAGAAAAAGAAGTCTTCTGAAAATCAAACAAGTTTAAATTTGGTTAAGGTAAATTCATATACAACTGTTGATGGAAAGAAGCGAAGTATTATTGTTCCAAAGACTTGAATGGGTAATATTTAAAAATATGAATCAACCAATAATAGAATCTTCAATTTCAAGAATTCATGATCATTTAAAAAATCATGATTGTGGGTTTATAACAGCATGGCGCTCCGCTACAGATTGCAATCAAGGCGTACCGTTTACCAGGGAACAAAAGAATGAGCGAAACAGAAAGCTTTTTGCTTTGCTTAAGACAAAAGGTTTTGGCGTAACCAAAGTCAAAGGTTCATATATAGAAGATTTTCAAACTCCTGCTGCAAAAGAAGTAGGTGAAGAAAGTTTCTTTGTTGTTGATATCAATGATTCAGGTAATTTAAAGGAAACATTGATTAACCTTGGTGAAGCTTTCGAGCAAGACAGCATTTTATTTTCTGCTCAAGGTGGAGAAAATATTGAATTAATCGGTACATCAGATTGTGAGAACGCATATCCGGGCAAAGGTAACACAATTCCACAAGGTTCAATCACTGGAGAAGAATCACAATTTTTTTCTAGAATCGGTTCCAGGGCTTTTTCGTTTCATGAAATTGCTGAACCTGGAGTTTATGGCAAAGCTGCCAGAGCACAAATGGCAAAAATATATGCAAAAGAACTTGGTTTAAAAGGTTATTAATATAATTTACAATAATAGTTTACATTTTCAAAAAATGTGATATTATTGATTCATGCTAAAGAATCGAAATCGTGGATTGTTGTGGCACGTTGCTGCATTCATTATTCGTTTTTTTGCTACTAGTTTTTTTGCATTGGTTTATATTGCAATTGGCATTGCAACTGTTGTAATGTTTTTCAAAAAGAAGATGAAAGAAATTCTGTAAATATGTCAAATTATTTAGTTTTTGTATATGGTTCTTTGAAGCGGAATTTTGGCAATCATCGTTTTTTGGTTGATTCTGAATTTCTTGGCGAGTTTGTTACAAGCGATTGCAAATATTTGATGCAGTCGTTTGGACCATTTCCAGGCGTTGCATTTATTTCTTCTTTCAATGAAGAAATTACTAAGATTTCTGGCGAACTATATCGAGTTAATCAAAAGACTCTAGATGATCTAGATGATTTAGAGGGAAATGGTTTCTTATATACACGGAAGTTGGTTTCTCTAGAAAATCATGATGAACTAGTTTGGATGTATCTGGTAGGAGAGAATTCACGTCATTTTTCTTATATTGCAAAGGCTCTTCGAAAGCCTTCAAGCTTATTTACTAAGCAAATCGAAATTTCTTATAATGAAAAGAATGAACCAATTGCGAATTGGTTGGGATGAATAAATAATGTCTAATTTTACAGTACAAGTTTATGAAGTAAAGATTGAAGAGCATCCGAACGCAGATGCTATTGAGCTAGCTGTAATTGGCGCTTATCGTTCTATTGTTCGAAAGGGACAATTTAAGAATGGCGATTTAGTTGCTTATATTCCAGAGGCATCGCTAATTCCTAAGAATATTTTAGAAGAGCTTGGACTTGTCGATAAGTTGTCAGGACCAGGAGGCAATAAGGTAAAGGCTATTAAGCTTCGTGGTGTAGTCTCTCAAGGACTTGTATATCCTGCTAAGTCTCATTGGAATATTGGAGACGATGTAAAGGAAGAGCTTGGAATTGTGAAGTGGGAACCAGAAATTCCGGTTGCTCTTCGTGGCAATTACATGAATGCAGGTCAACATCGTACGATGAAGTATGATATTGAAAATTACAAGAAGTTTCCAAATCTTTTTCAAGATGGAGAAGAGGTAGTTTTTTGTGAAAAGCTACATGGTACTTTTTGTTGCATCGGTGTAATGCCAGATACAGTTTTTTGGTGTGATGAACTTCCAGAGGATACACGACTAACTGTTTCTTCAAAGGGACTTGGCGCTCAAGGTCTTTCATTCCGTCACAAGCATCCAGACAATATCAATAACGTGTATTGTCGAATTGCAAACATGTTAGAGAAGCAACTTGTTGATACAATTGGAGATAATTCTGAGCCAATTTTCATTCTTGGTGAGATTTATGGAAATGGAGTTCAAGATCTTTCTTATGGTTGTTCTGCTGGTGAAATTAAGTTTCGCGCTTTTGATGTATTCGTCGGAAGTAGAAATAATGGAATTTTCCTTAGTGATTCAAACCTAGACAGTTTTCTAAAGTCTTGTAAGATCGATCGTGTTCCTGTACTTTACAGAGGACCATTCTCTCATGATGCCGTAGAACGTTATACAAATGGCAAGGAGACGGTTTCGGGCAAGAGTGCGTGTATCCGTGAGGGAATTGTCATTCGCCCCGTAATCGAGCGTACAGTGACATTTGAGAATAATCCATGCAAGTTTGATGGAGTCTTTGGAAGAGTGCAACTTAAGTCAGTATCAAATGATTATCTTCTTCGTAAGGGAAATGTAACTGAATATAGTTGAAATAACAAATATCACAAGAAAATCCGAAGGAAGTTTATTTCTTCGGATTTTCTGCTATTATGCTCTTAAAAAGAAAGAAAATTTATGACTAAAATTTACATAACATCGGATTGCCATTATTTTCACAAGAACATTTTACGGTATTGTAATAGACCGTTTAAAGATGTTGATGAAATGAATGAAGAATTAATCAGACAACATAATAAGATAGTTAAACCAGATGACATTGTTTACAATCTTGGAGACTTTACTTTTGGTTCTGCATATCAAGCTGTGAGTATTGTTAAGAGACTTAACGGACAACATCGTTTTGTTTGTGGCAATCATGATAAATGGCTATTTGATAGTAGCTATAATAGCAATAATGCTTATAGAGAAATTCAAGATGAACTTCTAAGAGTAGGAGCTCCAAAAGAAAAAATTGAATGGATCAAGGATTATTATGAATTTAAGCATAATGGAACATTGTTTTGCTTGATGCACTTTCCATTATTTACTTGGCATCATTCGTACAAGGGTTCAATCAATCTTTATGGTCATTGCCATGCATCAATTGAACATATGATTAAAGGTAGACAAATGGACGTTGGTGTTGATAACGCTTTCAAACTAACAGGAGAATATAGACCATTTTCTTTAGAGGAAGTAGCGAGAATGCTTCTTAAGAGAGACATTGTTTGTCCTGAAATGAAAGATGTTATGAATGATCCTTGGGATAAAACAGATAATAATTCATGAACATCATGTTTACGTTTACTTTATGAAATATCATGATATAATCGTAAAAAAGAGGAAAATATTATGGCTATTAATGGTGAACTAGGCGTTTGTGTTGGCAGATTTCAAACTCCATATCTACATGACGGACACAAAGCAATTCTAGACAAAGTAAATTCTCATTCGAACGGAATTGTGTTTGTTGGAGTCGCTGCTACTCCTGTAACCAAACGTAATCCAATGGATTTCCCTACGATTCGAAGTATGATCCAGCAATATGTTGGATCGCATATTACAATTTTGCCAATTCGAGATTGTCAATATGATAAGACTTGGAGTGAAAATCTAGATAAGCTTATTGAGCCATTTGTATCGCCTTTTCAAAGGGTAGTTCTATATCATTCGCGTGATTCGTTCAAGAATCATTATAGTGGACGTTATCTAGCTAATTGTATTGAAATTGCTACAGTTGGAAATTATAACGCAACAGAAATCAGACGAAAGCTAGGCAAAACAGTTTTAGAAACAGAACAGTTTCGTTGTGGAGTAAATTATGCTGCGCATAACATGTTCCCTAGGGTACAGCCAGTCGTCGATGTTACGGTTATTGATGTAAACACTGGTCACGTACTTCTTGGACGAAAGACTGGTTCAGAAAAGAATTGTTTCATTGGTGGTTTCGTCGATATGACAGACAAAAATGCCGAAGAAGCCGCTCTTCGTGAACTTGAAGAAGAAACAGGAATTTATGTTCCAGGCATTGCTGACTATAAAATTAATTATGTCTGTACTCAAAAGATTAATGATTGGCGAGATACAGAGAGTACAAGCATGATGACAACTTTCTTTTATGTACCTGTAGGTAATCATGCATCGATTCAATGTAAGGCGAATGATGATATTGCAAGTCTTAGCTGGAAGAAAATTACAGATGAAGACTTTTTGGAGTCGATGGCACATAATCATGTGAGTCTAGCAGCAAAACTACTAGATATTTGGAATCGAAATAATTTCTGAATAGGACATTGATTCAATATGGAAAACGCAACTAAAATTGTCAACAAGCAGCGTGTTTCATTTATTCCTGAGAAGTCTTCGACAAATCTTCTTGATCGTGAGAGAAATGTACTGGCTAGCGTCGCATCAATTTCGAAATGGCTAGATACACAAGAAAAACGTGAAGAAGTTTGTTATCGAAATGAACGACTTGTTACTTCAAAATATGCAAGATTGCTTGTTTGGAGTGTCATGCACTTTTCTGCTGAAAAACGAATTGATTTCAATAGTTTGCAACTCTTTCTAGATAAGAGTAAGAGTTTAACTCTTGAACTACATGAACATTTAGAAAATAACTTATATAAGTTTACAACTGACGCTTTGCGTGCTATGATTGAGGGGAAAGTTGAACTTTACAGAGAAATTTCTGACAGTAATCGACTTTACTAACAAGGAATAAGAAAATGAATAAGAATCTAATTTTGCTTACGGATAGCTATAAGACTTCGCATAATGTACAGTATCCAAGTGGTACCACAAGTGTTTATAGTTATCTAGAGTCGAGAGGCGGATTGTTCGATAATACCGTTTTCTTTGGATTGCAATATATTTTGAAGGAATATTTTGTTGGACAAGTTGTAACACAACAAAAGATTGATCAAGCAGAGCGAATTCTAAAGGCGCATGGTGTACCTTTCAATAAGGCTGGTTGGGAACATATTCTGAATGATCATGGTGGCAAGATTCCTCTTGCAATTATGGCAGTCCCAGAGGGAACCGTTGTTAATACTCACAACGTCCTAATGATTGTAGAAAACACTTGTCCTGATTGTTTTTGGCTAACAAATTATCTTGAGAGTATTCTTCTACATGTTTGGTATCCAACCACAGTAGCTACTCTTTCGCGTGAAATGAAGAAGCTTATTGGAAATGGTCTTGCTGAGACTGGTGATCTAGCTGGACTTGATTTCAAGTTGCATGATTTCGGTTTTCGTGGAGTTTCGTCGGTGTGCTCGGCTGGAATTGGTGGTGCAGCACACTTGATTAATTTCAAGGGTACAGATACGCTAACAGCTATCACAACAGTTATGGATTATTACAATGATGATGTTGTAGGTTTTAGCATTCCTGCTTCGGAGCATAGCACAATTACCTCGTGGGGACGCGAGAATGAGGCTGATGCAATGAAGAATATGCTAGACCAATATCCAGAGGGATTGGTTGCTTGTGTATCGGATAGCTTCAATATTTGGGAGGCTTGTTCGGATATTTGGGGAACCAAACTTAAGGACCAAATTCTGAATCGAAATGGAACACTTGTTGTTCGTCCCGATTCGGGAAATCCTGTAGAAGTGGTTTCGAAGGTTATCGAGACTCTTATGGGCAAGTTTGGATTCACTGTTAATGACAAGGGATTCAAGGTGCTTCCTCCACAAATCCGAGTGATTCAAGGTGATGGAATCACTTATGAGAGCACAAAGCAGATTATCGCAGAAATGAAGAATCGAAATCTATCGCTAGATAACGTTGCTTTCGGTATGGGTGGTGGTCTTCTTCAAAAGGTTGATCGTGATACTCAAAAGTTCGCTTTCAAGTGTTCGGCAATCAATGTAAATGGTCAATGGCGTGATGTTTATAAGCAGCCTGTAGATGAACCTTTCAAGAAGTCGAAGAAGGGTATTTTCAGGCTAATCAGAAATAGCACAGGTAATTTTGAGACTTGTCAACTTCATGAGAATCTAGAGACTCCAAACGAATTGAAAACTGTTTTCGCCAATGGTGAGCTACTTGTTGACGATACATTCGCAAATATTCGTAAGCGCGCAGAAGTAACTTTCTGATTTCCTTCCAAGAATGTAAGTTCTCGGTAAACTACTTGTAAAAAAGAAAATGCGAGAGGAACACGTCGTAAGCCACATTTACGATACGTAGTGCAACTAGCTACAATTGCACAAGCCAAAGAAACGAAGAATCTTTGGGAAAAACGAGGGAGTTCAACTCCCTCGTTTATTTTTGTTTACATTTTTAAAAAATTTATTATAATTTAATTTATGACCAAATATACCGGAAAATATGTTCATCGGTGTGCAGATGAAATCCACGCTTTTTATCGTGGATTTGGTTGTCACTCTGTATCTCGTGACAAAATTAATTTTTGGTTCCATTCGCAAATCAAGCGATTTTTTTCTGAAATCGCTGATAAAATCAAGTATCACATGATTGTCAATTTCATTAACGAATATATGCCATACGGAAAGCCAATTTGTGGAAAATATTCGTTTCGTCGAAACTTTCGACATTTTATTGTTGAAAATTTTGGTGTAAATGTCATTTTCTGACCTAAAAATAGGCACTAAATTATTTTCAAATATTTAGTTTACATTTTAGAAAAACCTGATATAGTATATAAGGAATCGGAAAGCGGGAGAGGGAAAGACACCCCCGAGAAGTGTAGTCTAGTAACGCGACCTTACGGTGTAGCGTTACGAATAGTAAGGTAAACCGTAACAAAATTTATCATTTAGGTTTAATTAAATGACTAATGTTTATGTTCTCACCTATCGCAATGCAGATTCTTCTGCTATTCTTTGGCAGAAGATTTATTCTAGTCCAGAGCTAGCTAAGACTTCTGCTGCCAACCATGTTGGTGAGTCGGCTCTTATTTGGAACTATTTATATGGTGACGAAAAAGTTCAACGTGCTTTTTCGTCAAATGGCTGGCGCGAAAGGGTGTTTTTGATTGAAGAGATGCGTGTACATCATGATGTAAGTTATTGAGGCTCAATAATAGGTTTTTATGTTTAAGCCACCACAAGTTAAGCATTGGCTTCTTCTTGAACCTGAATTTCTTGATTATTTGAAGTCAATTGGGTTGAGTCCTGATGATATTGATTGGGATGATCAATATTTGGTTCAAGAATTTATTGATTTATATGATCAATATCTTATGTGAGATTTGATTATGGAAATGCTAGACAAGATTCTTGCTGGACTATTGAAGCTTATTGGTTCATTGTTCAATATTGCTTTCTGGACCACTGTTGTACTTTGGTGTCTTATGATGGCATTTAATCTATTTATCCTCTATATGCTTTATCATTACTTTTGGTGAATAATCATAATGTCTACCACGATTTATCGACTAAGAATGAGTGTTAGCGGACCGACTATCAACAATCATTTTGATCTTTATTTTTCCAATATTGATCGATTGAAGTCTTGTGTTCGCTTTGATCCTTGGCTTTCTAACGGAATCACTTTCCGTCATGTTTCTCAGTCGATTTTGGTTAACCCAAATGATGATGACGATGATGTTTTAATCTTTTTGGGTCCATTTGCAGGTAAGAACAATTCTTCCGAACAAATTTTGTTCGAAATTACGCCAATTAAGCTAGATAATGACAATTTCTGTTTTTGAGAAATAATTTTCAAAAACAAGTTTACAAAATCAAAAAACCTGATATAGTATATAAAGAATCAGACGAGACGAAGAAAAAGTCTCAAGCAGTAAAATAAAACAAACAGAAAGTAAAAGGTAATATAAAAATGCTAGTAAAGTCACTTAAGGTTGGTCAGCTTGTTCGCGTTGTAGCTACTGTTAAGACTTCCGAGGGAAAGACTCTGGTTTCCCATGGTTGCAAGGGGCATGTAGCGCGCGAGACTTCTGAGGATGGAAGCGTTACGGTTCAGTTCCCTACACGTTCAGTGGTTCTATCAGCCGTCGATGTAGCGAATTGTCTCAAGACTTGCAAGGGTCGTCCTCGTAAGGTGCGCGAGAATACCGAAGCCTGAGAAATAGATGCGCGCTGTTGAATTGGCTTTCGAGCATCCAGTTGCTACGTTCTTTTTCTTGCTAGCAATTGCCGAAATCGTCCGTTAATGTCGAATTCGACATTGAACAAAATCTAAAGAAAATAGACTAGGAATCGTCGATGATTAGAGCACCCCCGAACTTTTCTTGTCAAGAAAATTAAATTTTGGTTTACAAAGACAAATTTTGATATATACTTAGAGTATGACTTAAGAGAGGTTCTCACTGTACCGACAAAAGTGATATTTCGCTTCTTTGAAAAGAAGCCCGCACAGGCGCAGGTTAGCTATGTTGACAGCTTGGAAAGACAAGCAAATTTGGTTCCATCGTCTACTGGCTAGGACACTTGGCTTTCATCCAAGAAAAACGAGATCGATACTCGTTGGGATCACCAATTTAATTTATCACTAACTTAAGTGATAATTTTGAAAACTGAATATGTAAACAAATAGAATTTTGGTCCTATCGACTAATGGCTTAGGTCGTAAGGCTCTCAACCTTAAAGTGTCGGGTTCAAATCCCACTAGGATCACCAAAGAAAAAGTCTGTCATAAAGGGTTTTTGCTAATAGCCTAATATGAAGACTCTAAATATAGAAAATAGCAAATATGCCGGGATGGCGGAATGGCATACGCAGGAGATTTAAAATCTCTCGGGAGCAATCCCATGTGGGTTCAAGTCCCACTCTCGGCACCAAAAAGAAATCAATGATTATGGAAGTGAAGCAGAAAGGCAATGCACTTGGCTCTTAACCAAAAGATTGTGGGTTCGACTCCCATCACTTCCACCAAGAAAAATCTTAACTTTTCTTTACATTAAGAAAGAAGTTGGTTAGACTCCAACCTGTCGATCCAGAGATATTAATAGGCTCGTAAGTGATAGGCGGTAGTTATCGTGTGAAACAATCTTAATGCAAAGATAAAATATGCCCTTGTGATGGAATGGCAGACATGACGGATTCAAAATCCGTTGCCCGTATAGGGCGTGTGGGTTCAAGTCCCACTTTGGGCACCAAATAAAATTTACTAAATTATTTTGCCGATAATTAGTATGTAGGCAGTTCCTATGCCGAATATGAAATAGGAAGGACACGAGCAGAGAATGTGCGGCAAACTATTTCTCTTGGGAAAGACCAAGCTCGATTTGGGTACTTTGGTTTAATGGAAAAACATCAGGCGCAAGCCTGAGATATGGGTTCGATTCCCATAAGTAATCCAAATAATTTTGCCCGTGTATCGGAACCGCCTTCTAAGCGGTAGCACCGTAACTGGATCAATGCAGGTTCGATCCCTGCCTCGGGTGCCAATCAATCATAAAATGATAATTAAACGTTAGGGTTCGAATCCCTTTTATCCGTGTAGGATAACAGTTTGGTGCATGTTCTATTGTTGCTAATTTGAACTTTTCTTATCTGCAAATAAGAATAATGTTTAAATGATGCTGCTTTTGCAGAAGTATTTTTATGTTTGATGAAATTTTTTCATCTTGCCTCTTGACAAGATAAATGACATGTTTAGGTTTCTTCTTGTAGACTATCAAAAACAGATAGTCAATTAATTTAAAACAAGGAGAATAATAACATGATTAAGAGAAACAACATTAACGATTTAAATGGTTATTTTAATAGCTGGATCGTAGATCCAAGACAAGCATATGACGATGATTGGTTTAAATCTGTCACTGGTGGTGCTACAACAATAACAAGAATGCTTGAGAAAAACTTATTGACTCATGGTAAATTTACACTTGAACTAGCTGGAATCAAAGCAGAAGAAATCGAAATAACGTTAGATTCTGAAAGAAGTTTGTTGACAGTTTCAGCAGAAGCTAAATCTGGAAGAATAACAAAATCTATACGACACACTTACACACTGGCACCTTCTGTTGATTTAGAAAAAATCTCTTCAACATATGAAGATGGATTATTAGTAATCGATTTGCCACAAAAAGCAAAAGAAGAGCCAAAGTTGAAAAAGATCGAAATCTTGGCTGTACCGACAAAAAAGTGATTAACAAAATTCTTTCTTGTTTACATATATTCAAGGAAGAGATATAACGAAAGAATCAATAATCTATTCAAGGCGACTCGAACAAGACAGCGTAATCAAGGCTATCGCTAAAAAAGAAAACAACTTGATTGCTCCTCCTTTTTTAAGGAATAAACAATTTTGACAACATAGTTAGAAGATATAAAGACTCATTATTTGAGTTTTTAATCCATTTTCGGTATAAAGTTTGTGGCTGAAACAAATCCTGCTCGGGAGAGTAAGGCAACCATCAGCGGAATACGGGTGGGATCTAAGAGGCACGGAAGTATAAGACATTAGGAAATTAAGCAAATGCGTGTTCCTGCTTAACGGAATAAGTTAACCCGACATTGAACAACATCAGAGCTTTGGGGTTATGAGAGTGAAAATCTCTTCAATCTGTTGAAAAAAGTCTAGCTAACTTTTGAGGATTGTAGTCGAATAATATAACTGTGTGGGTAAGTGAATGGGGTGATTCCCGTTCCAGATTTTATACCGGAAATGGATTAAGAATTCAAGTAATGATAATATACCGAAATAAACTAATTGGTTAGGTTCCTTCGCTTTGAACGAAGATAGTCTAGGTTCGAATCCTGGTTTCGGTACCAATTTAAATAATAAAAACAACAAAGACTTGTTTACATATATATGCGACTATCGTATAGTGGGAATACATCGGAGCGCCACTCCGAAATCAAGAGTTCGAATCTCTTTAGTCGCTCCAATCAAATTTTAACAGAAAATGCTCGATAGGTTTACATTCAAACCATTATATTGAAACCAAAACAACTTATCATTTTTGTTTCTGTTATAAGCTTTAATTTAGGGAATACGTTAGGGAATACATAATAAAGCCTGATATAAAGAAGGAGTTAAAAGCTATTCTTATATCGCCTTATCATTAGGTTCGCAATGAGTATGTCGGAGAACCGAATAGTTCTGATAGAACATCAGATAGTTGCATGTTGTATATACATGATAAGTTGTGACATTCAACGGTAGAACTTCAAACTACGTCAATCTCTAATATTTTGTCCTTATAAAATTTACACAAAAAACAACAACTTTACTCTAATTTAACAAAAGAAAAACAGAGGTATCATTATGGCAAACAAGAATATTTTTAATTCACAAACAGCAGTCTTAGCGTCAGTTCCAGCAACAGATGGAGTTAACTTGGCTGGAGGCAAGGCTTATTCATTAAGCGCAAAGCAAGCTTTGGCACAATTTGCCGTAACTGGTACTTTCAATGGTACTTTCTATGCTTCTGGTGAAGATCAATTGAAGGCTATGAAGGGTTTTGTAAATCAAGTAGAGCCATCATTTCTTGCAGCTTTGGCAGTTTATTCACGTAAGTCTGCTTTCATGAAGGATATGCCAGCATATTTGCTAGCTGTATTGTCTACAAAGGATATTGGTTTGTTCAAGCAAACATTTCCTCTTGTTGTTGACAACATGAAGATGTTACGCAACTTTGTACAAATCATGCGTTCCGGTGTAACTGGTCGTAAGTCTTTTGGTTCCGCGCCAAAGAAGGCAATTCAAGCTTGGATTGATTCTCGTACAGATGAACAATTGTTCAATGAATCGGTTGGTAACGATCCAAAGTTGATCGATATCTTCAAGTTGATTCATGTTAAGGCAAACACACCTTCAAGAGAGGCGTTGTTTAAGTATCTAATGGGCTTTAAGGACTCTGAGAAGTCGGACGTACTTCCAGGTCTAGTTAAGGAATTCGAGGCATTTAAGGCTAACGTAGCGTCAACAAAGACCACTCCAGCCGTTTCATTTGAAATGCTAACGGCACTTCCATTGACAAATGATCATTGGAAGGGAATTGCAACCAATGCAAAGTGGCATATGACTCGTATGAACCTAAATACATTTGCTCGTCATGGTGTATTAAAGGATTCAAAGATGGTTGATATGATTGCTACTCGTCTAAAGGATGAAAAGGCAATTGCAAATGCTAAGGTATTCCCATATCAATTGTTTGCAGCATATAAGCAAACTTCTACTTCATCAGAAGTACCTTTAAAGGTTACAAATGCATTACAAGATGCACTTGAGCTTTCAACAAAGAATGTTCCAGTTCTTAAGGGTAAGAAGATTGCAATTGGAGTAGATATTTCTGGTTCAATGCGTCAACCAATTACAGGAAATCGTGGTAGAATGGTAAGTTCTTCCGTGATGTGTCATGAAGTAGCAGCTTTGTTTGCAGCTTCTTTGCTTAAGGCAAATGAAGATTCAACATCAGTATTCCAATTCGATACTCATTGCAAGCCAATGAAAGGATTGAATGCCAGAGATTCATTAATGACAAATATCCAAAAGATTGCATTTAATGGTGGCGGAACAGATTGTTCAAGTACAATTCGTTATTTGAACGATAATAAGATCAAGAGCGATCTTGTATTGATTATTTCAGATAATGAATCATGGGCAGAAATGTCAAGTGATTATAGTCGTTACCAAAACGGAACCACTATGGCTCGTGCATGGGCAACCTTCAAGAGTCATAATCCAAATGCAAAGCTTGTTTGCTTAGACCTTGTGCCACAAACACATGTTCAAGTAAAGCCACAAAAGGATGTTCTATGTGTTGGCGGTTTCTCTGATTCTGTCTTCGATGTAATCAGAACATTCGTAGAATCGGATTCAAACGATCCAGATTTCTTTGTGAAGACTGTTGAAAGTAAGCTTACTGTCTGATAAGAGTTCAAAACTTAATTAAAATATGAATGGAGTGAATGGAAACGTTTACTCCATTTTTGTTTCTTATGGATATAAGAATTCTGTGACGTTAATAAAAGAAGTAAGATCATTATTTGTTGAAATAATCCAAACGTTTCCTGTATAATTTTCTGGTGATTCCAAATAGCTACCAGGAATTAATTTGGCAGTAAAAAGATTTATCGTTGGAACATATCCAAAACCAATGAAAAAATTTCTTCTTCCTTCTACATAAAAAGTAATTACTTTTCTATTCATGTTCGCGGGCAATATTTGATATGCAGTTGTACTAGCAAAAGAAGAAGTTATAAAAGTACCGCTTGTGGCGACTAATTTGACCGATTGAGAATTAGGAAATACGACAGATGATGTGACAACAGCACTTAGATTACCAGTAACAAATAATTTTCCGTCATTGGTTGTTTGTAAAAAAGTTAATTGTCCAGTAGAGCTGGAACCAGCTAACAATAAAGCAGATTGGCTAGAAGAAATTGTTTGCGATTGTGATAAAGCTAATGGATTTCCATTAACATCGTACAATATTTTAAATGATGATTCTAAAGACATAACATTAAATAGGTATAGACCAAATTCTATTTGAAGAATTGCTAGAATTATTAATACCCAAAGCTTGAGCACTTCGTTCAACTTGAATTGTTATAGTTCTTCCTGATCTAGATAACCACATGGCTGTATCAGGATCTTCTGGAAAGATATTACCGATTAATCTTAATTCATGATTACCATCATAAGGTTCTAATCGCCAACCTTGGTCATTAGCTAAGAACACATATTTACCAATTGTTTCTGTGGCAGAAATTAAATCTCCTCCTACTGGTCTAAGTGGAAATTTTAATTTCTGTAATGCAGGTGTAGCTAACCAGTCAAGTTTTAATTGAGAATATATTTCTGTAGCAACGTTAACAGTAATTTGATTGTTGACAGGCGCAACAATAAAAGAAATAATTCTTGTATCTGGATTTGCTGAAACTTGTACTGTCACAAATGTTTACCACCATAACTTATTTGTATAATTTATTCTTGTCCAAGTACAGGTACTATTTTAGCTAATGTTACATTCCATTCTTGCCAAACACTTGAATGCCTTAGATAAACCAATAAATCTGAATCTACATCCCAAGTTGTTGCAAATGTTTTATAACCACCAATTTCGAAAATATGTTTATTTTTATTTGGTGGCACAGGAATTTTATTTCCTCTTGGATCTTTAGCATATACAGGTTTTTCTCCAAGCCAAAATTCAATAAATCCTGGTAATAGTCCGTCTACTTGTTCTAATGGTTCTTTTTTATCTGCTTGATTTTTTAATCTAAACAACATATAACGAACCTTTTTTTGTCTTTGTCTTACTTCTAATTTATCTCTTAATTCTTTAGAAGGAATGTGAGATAAAACTGGTAGGACTTCCCAAATTTTTTCAATTGGTGCATTAACCAAATCAAGTTTTTCTAATTTTTCCAATTGTTCTTCTAATAATTTGTTGTCTGACATAACTTCTTCTTCCTAAAATTTAAATTAGTTTAGATAAATATTATCAAACTGGATTGCTGTATACACGTTCGGTTGCAGCGTTGAGTGGGAAAGACAAACCTGTTGCGTTTGTGATAGTAAACAAACCGTCTACCCACTGTGCTCCTTCTTTACCTTGTGCTATAACAGCTACCGGAGCAGAAGTTCCTGGTGTTCTTCCACCTTGAGAATTGTTATCATAATCGAAATCGAAGGCAATGCTGGAAGCAGTAATTTGACCTGTAATTGGATTTCCTGCGTTATCATTAACAACAATTGCGTCTGGTGAATCATATGGGTTTGCGTCAAGATTGACTGTTGGACCAGAAGCTTCAGCAGTCAAATTTTGTCCATTTACTTTTCGAATTGGCATTGATGTTGATGTAACTGTACCATTTACTTGGAATAAACCGTTATTGGCTGAATTTGCAAAACCAGAAATAAGAACATAATCGTTGTTTGCAAAATGCGAAGTAAAGTTGGTAGAGGTACTTGTTAATGTTGCAGTTGCAGCAGAAGGAGATGTTAGAGCGATATCAGTTCCAGTATCTCTTGTTGTATATTGAAAGAACATCTTATAATTTGTGTCTGCATTTGGTTCAGCTACAAGATTATCAGAGAATACTAATACACCAGCAGCAACGAATGGGAAGTTTCGTTCTGTTGAAACTATAGGAACGAATTCTGTATCCAAACCACCATCTACAGTAATATCTCTAAGAGTGATGCTGTTTGTATCGTTTGGATCGAAGTTTCTAATTAGAACTCCTGGTTGTGTTACAAGTTGGGAACCTACATAGTCGAGTAATAGACGTGCTACTTCACCATTTACGTTTCCAAAATCATCTTGATCTGGAGCACCGACGCCGTTATTGTTAATATTTGTTGTTTTACGCAAAGCTCTCATAGCCCAATTGTAATATTGTGCTGCTGTAGCAGTTCCAGTTGATGTATGAAGAACTCTGTTGAAAGCATACCATTCGATTCCGATTTGTTCGGAACCAGAATAATGTTGCCAGTTTGTTATACCAATATCTGTAGAAGTATTTGTACCATTTGAAGTACCACCAGTTGGAGTAAACCACCAAGTACCAAGGGTAGATGAATCTAATTGTCTTGCAGAATCAAATACAACAGAAGCAGATGGGTATACTGTACCATTTGAATAAGAAGTAAATCCAACTCCTTTAACAAATGAACAACTGATTCTTGTATAAGGAATTGTTGTATCAATATTATTATCTGTTTCTGTAATGTTAATGTCTGGTGCGTTAGCAAGTGGCAAACGGTAAGCTTGGTAAGTAAGTGCTGCTAAGTCTTGGTCAACAAGCAAGTTACCTTCTGCGTATGTTTTACCTTGAACACGCAATGCTACTTTTAAGAAATCTCTATAATTTGTTGAACCGCTGAAAATAAGAATTGGTTCATTCAATTCACCTGTTTTATCGAAATCTGTGGTTGTTGCGACGAAGCTTGATGATTGCCAATAATAAGCTAAATCGGAGTTTGGATCATCGATTTCTTGAAGTGAGATGATTGAAGCATATTCTTTAGTGTTCAAAGAAACTTTAAAACCACCATCTCGAATTAAGTCAACGGTTTGTTGATCATTTGGTTGCCAGTTGTTGATCCAGTCGAATTTAGCTTCGAAAATTGGATCGAACGGGAAACGGATTTTCTGTAACGCTGTATCAGTAAGCCATTCTTCTTTAGCAAATGAATAGAGAGCCTGATGTGTTACACCAGATGATTTACCTGGACTTGTATCATTTAAATTTCCTGCAATTGCAAGATCTATTTTTTTATTTGGTACATCGAATGTTACTTCTGTATTTTGTGTTAATTGATCTGGATCTACTATCTTAGCCATTTATACTCCGATTATTTAAAATAATATTTATAGATATATCTACAAAATTGTTTTTAATAAATATTAAGGATTATAATAAAACAAATCATCAGTTTGAGAAGCAGGCAAAACAGCGTCATCTGATGTTAAAGTAACACGAATTATTTTGTTTCTAGAAGTCAATGATAAAATTTGAACATCAACTATTGTGTCACCAGTATAATTGTATGCGTACGTTGCAGAACCACCTGATTCAGATTCGTTAGCCAATTCAGCATCATCTGACACTCTAATCCATATTACTCTTGAACCGGGCTCTAAATCTGTTACTGTATGACTTACAGAATTTAAAATATTTGTTGTTCCGCCGTTAGAGGCTGTAACAGTCGATGGATTAGAACCAAGTGATGCTGTTATATTTACAATTCCGCTAGCTGTGGAATTTAAAATATCATATTCATTACCATCAAAAGTCAAGCCTTGATATTGAAATGAGCCTGTTGTGTTATGTTCAATACCTGACGGATTATATATTGAAGAACTGATGCCTCTAAAAGAACAATTCATGATATTGATGTTGTTATTCCAAAGCAAAGAAGCACTTACCCCAGAATAATCTTGGAATGTTGAATTTCTAATAACAGCTCTTCCAGCATTTACTCTTGTACAATCATTGAATACAACACCTGCTATTTGATGATTTGTTCCTGAAAAGGTTGATGAAATAAAATCTACTTTATTTTGGGCTCTTCTAATTTGAGTTCCATAAAGTTGCATATAGTTTATATATTGATTTGAAGCAATAAAGTGAAATTTTGTTAAAGAGCCTGAAGGAACTTGAAAAATAGAACCACCACTTCCTTGAATAGTATCGCCACTTCCAATAGAAATTCCATCTACAAAACTTGAAGTAATAGATGAAGAATTATTTGTTATTGTTATTCCTTGAAAAGATTCTGGAACAGAACTTGTTAATCCTGTGTAATAATATTTTTGGTCTTGCCATTCTATAATTTGTTGTTTGTCTTCAAAATAACAATTGGAACTTGTTGAACCAAATGTTATATTACCGTTAGCAATATAAAAAGAACTACCTGCTGGTTGTCTTAAAACGCCCCAAGTGTTTGTATTCGTTTCTGTAGCACTAGCGACATTGGACCAATTTAATTTATCAGAACTTGTTCCACCTGTTACTGTTATATTGGAACCATAATGAATTGCGTCTAATACAACGTGTGGAATATTTCCACCAGGAGTAGCTGTATAAATGTAAGTTATAGAAACATTAACAATAGCAGCAAAATTTACAACGCCGCTCGACGTGCTCGGAGTTGTATTTGCAATATCGATTATTGTTCTATTCCATGCACCTGTGGCTGTTACGTCTCCACCACCAACATAAAATTCTGCGTAATTGGATCCACCACCCAATGTAGAACTAACTCTTATTCTATATCCACCAGTTGCTCTTGAATATGCTGAATCTGCACCTAAAGCTGCATTCCACCAAACCCACAACATTCTACCTGACACAGTGAAATCAATAGCAGTAAAATCAACACCAAATCCTCTTAAAGAGTTTGCTGTGTTAACACGTCGTCCAATGGCTTGTGTTCCTTGGATATATACGTCTGTTGTTACAGCCGCACCAGTACCAGCACCAACGTTCGTTATTGTTGGTGTTCCTTCCATGGTCGCTATTGTTGTTAATCCACTTACTGTTGCTGTTGCCATATATTTAAATATATGTGCAAATCAAACTTTTGCTATTGTTCCTGGTAAACTATTTTGGTCTGCTGGATCTAATAATGGATAACTTTGTAAGCCATTGAATACCATAAAATATTTATTACAATTTGTATTTAAACATTTAACTATTATTTGTTTTGGTTTTCTCTCGCTTATTATATTGTGTTCAGAATGAACACAATATGGACATTTTGTATCATTTCTTTTACTGACGTGATTCATATCAATCAAATAGCTCCATGTAAGCTGAAATCTTTACTGATTGAAAAGAATCAATCATTCCAAATCCAGTTTCTATTAATTTTAAATGTAATCTCATATTTGCTGCTGTATTGCCTTGTTCTTTAGAGACTCTGGCTTCTACTTTGTCCGCTGGATAAATGATATCATCGATTCCTTGACCTGATTGTATTTGTGGACCTACAAGAATAATTCTTTGACTTCCATCGCTCATTCTTCTAAATGGTTCAAATTGGTAAGCAATTGGATAATACTTTCCATCTGCTCTTTGACCTTCTAGAATTGCTGATATAAAGAAGCTTCCAGGTAAAGCGACATTTGGAATTAAATTTTCATATTCAATAATAATTCTGCAATTTGGTAATTTGTTTGTGTTGTTAATATTAACATTGGCTAAGTCATATTCTCCATTTGCTGTAACTGCTGCATTAGTGAAGACTTGACTTGATAATAGTTGTTGTGTTTGTGTTGCCATTTTTCCCCCTTTAGTATGACATTTATAAATATGTCTCTGAGGCTCTATTGTTCCAGGTTCCTACACCAACACCAGTCCATTTTTCTGAACTTGGATTTCCGTTTCCGTCCAATTCAATTTTTTTAATTGTCCAACCAGAACTTGCTTGTGAAACACCAAATTCAGCATAACCAATATAAATGGTTGATGTTCCAAATTCATATGCTTTTTGTTGTCTTCCGTCTAATTGTCCTATAGTGGCATCCATAGAACTTAATTCTACCATTTCAAATTCTGAATCCGCATTTATACCTGTAGGTTTGTAGTTTGTTTCAAAATCTGTTATCTCTGCCGAATCAATAATTTTTGTTATTAATACAATTCCTAATTTTCCAAATGAGGCAAGATATTGCGTTGGAGTTCCATATTCATAATATCTGACTCGATTATTAGAAACAGAATTTTTCCATGCATTAAAACTTATTGTGTTGTTTGATACGTCTGTGGGATTTAATAATGGCATATTTTTTAATTATTGTCTTTTTTATTTTTCATTAATAATTATTTGCATGAACTACAATGCTGATGATAATGAAATAAAAATAACTGAACGAGTTAGCCATATATTAAATCAACCCATAGAAATATCATATGAAAGAAAAGCTGATTTTGTTCACAAAATTTCAATGTTGCAAATATTTCTTATTTTCTCCATTTTTATATCAACAGGATTTACTAAAGTAATACATGTTATCAAAGCAAATTCTCATATTGAAGAACAAGTCCATTTAGTATCAGCAGCTTCTCCTAGTTTAAATAACGCGAACAATAATTTGGAAATTTCCATGGCAGCATTACAAGGTTATGATGCTCAAGTAATAATTCCTGTAGATTCATTGGATGCAGGCATCCAATCTGATTGCTGTACGGCAGAATTTCAGTTTGCAAACGATACTGAACAAAATTGTTCTCTTGAATATCAAATCAATATTAATAACTTAAACAGACCACAATAATAAAGTCTGTCATCTTTACTTGTCTCCATTATTAATTTGTTTTAAATTTTTTTCTTATTGACACAAAGAATCTTACATATATACTAATGTAAGACAACAAAAAGAAAGAAGAAGAAATAATGATTAATGCTAAAATTGCTTTAATGACAATGTATATACCAATATTTTTTATATTTGGTTGGTTGGTTTTAAAATCTCTAGGTAAGATTTTTAAAATCGATTGAAAAGAAAGAATATAGAAAAATAAGAAAGTTATATCAAAAACCGAAGTTGGTTTACTCTAATCTATAGCTAAGATATGTTGGCTAAACATTGAAGGTAACAACAAGAACAAAAATTCAATGTTCAAATAACAACAATTGGAGAATAAAAATATGACAAAAACAAAAACACAACGCCTAGTAACTCGTCTTCGTACATCAAATCACAATGCAACACTTGATCGTCCACTTTGGGCTCTAGTAGAAGATGGTGGTCTTGCTCGTAGTGCAAGAAGCATTCCATATATTTTCGCTACGCGCGAAAAGGCTCGTCAAGTTCGTGAAGAGCTTGTTCGTGAAGGTCGTGAAGTTAGCGTCACCCGTTTACTAGCTGCTTGAATACAAACATTCTCTTTAATTTAAAGAGATAAATTTTGAAAAGAAAGCCGATTTTTCGGCTTTCTTTTTTTTGTTTACATTTCAATATTTTTTGCTATTATTGAATTTGGAGTTAGGAGAATATAAAAATGAGTGATCCAATTTGTCTTAAGCATCAAGACGGCGAACATTTTTATATTGTCTATTCTTTGGACGAGAAGCATGTTGTTCGTGGGCTTTTTTCAAAGCCTGAACTTGCTGATGCTTTTATTTCTAAGCATCATCATGAAAAGCTTTATCGTGTAATGGTTTTCATGGATTCTCCTGATTATGATATCGATTACTTGAACGCTTGTCGTAAAAAGGCTGGAATTTAAGCGTTAAAATATTTTCGAAAATTAAGTTTACATTTTCGAAAAAGCTTGGTATAGTGTATAAAGAATCGAAGAAGGAACCTACAAGGGGAAACGAAATGGCTATTATCGTTGTTAAGCGTGTGGAGCCGAAGGAGCGAACAGTGGATATTACTTGTACTCACTGTACAAGTGAGCTTAAGTACACTGAACATGATGTTGTGATCGGTGCCGAGGATCGTCCTTGTGGACGAACAATCGAATATATTGTTTGTCCCGTGTGTAACGAAGACGTAACCCTTTGTGTTTATTGATTAGGAAAAGCAAATGTCCATTGTTTCGCATTACGATGTTTATGTTGCCAATCTTAAGCGTCGAGTTGTCATTGGTAGTGAGGAAACTCACGCCGGACACGTCATTAAGATTTTTAGCAAGCTAGAACGTCTTATGAGTGACGTGTACGCAAATGTTTCTTATGCGACTGTTGCGGAGCCTGATTTTGATCTCGCTGAGATTAATCAGGTTGGTTACAATTTTAAGACCGTTCGTCTTGGTGATGACGAGTTTGGTTGGACCAAGAATGCTACGATTGATGCTTCGCCTGAGCTAGTTAATTATCTAGCAGAGCGAAATCGAATTGCAGCCGAGCGTGAGGAAGCCAATCGTAAGCTAGCGGCTGTAGAGCGTGAGAATGCTCGCCTTGCGGAGCAGGCACGACTTGAGGCGCTTCCTAAGCGTGGTGACACTGTGACGATTTCTGTTGATCGTCGTTGTCGTAATCCGCTTATTCTTTCCAATAATGGAAAGCAGGGTCTTGTTTTCTGGAAGCGTGATAACCGTTGTGGTGTCGCTCTTTCTGATGTTCGTGATGCTCGTGGAAATTATACCAACGTTGTTTGGTGTACCGATACACAAATTGTCAAGGTCGCTTGAATAAAAATCTAAGAGATAAAGAAATAAGAAAATGACTGTTAAGGAACTAATTGAGAAGCTTTCGAAGCTTAATCCTGATTTGCCTGTTTTGGTTAAGGCACCTGATAGCTATGTTTATGACATTAGTAAAAAGCTAACTCGTGTCAATGAATCCGAAGGTATTATCAATACTGTTGAGGGAATGCCAAACTTTGATCCTTCTACTGCCGTTGTTGTGATTACTGCTTATTCTTGAGAATTACTGAAAAAGAAAAGAAAGAATAAAGAAAATGCCGAATGATACCAATACTAATGTAAAGCCAATTCTGGTCGGAAATCTCACGCTTACTGAGCTTGAAGCACGTTATTCTGATTCTTCTATCCACGATAATCCACGCGAGGATGTTCAAGAGCTTTTGACAGCTTTTGAAGCTGTTTGTAAGCGACTTCGCCTGGAAGTGAAGCGTCACAAGAAGACAAAGAAGAAGCTAGCAGAAGCAACTGAGCATATCAATCTTTTGGTTAAGATTGGTGATGATGTAGAGGTCGCTCTAGGTCCGAAGCGGAACGTGCTCAATTCGCTAGCAGAAGATGTTGCCCAACTTGCGAAGGAAAATCATGATCTTCATGAGGAACTGGGACAAATTGAGCTTCGAGAGTTCGAACGTCGGCAAATTCGGGAACGCGAGCGCCACGCTCGCCGATTGGATGGCTGATAGTTACTGAAAAAACAGAAACGTTCAGTTAAATAACAACGGCAACAAGATAAATTGTTTTGGAATTCCTTGGTAGAAATACCAGGGAATTTTCTTTTTGTATCCTACAATAGTTTGGAGCAACAAGTAACATAATGAACAAAATAAACAAAACAGAAGAATTACATTTAGATTACAGCGATGTATTCATATTTCCACAATATTCAGAAGTAACAAGTAGAAAGAATATCAAAACAGACATTTCTATTTGTTATGGATTATTGAAAATGGATGTACCGATTATATCTGCGAACATGGACACAGTAAGTGAATCTGAGATGTGTATTGCCATGGCTAAAGCAGGAGGCATTGGAGCTCTGCACAGATTCTTAACAATAGATAAAAACGTAGAAGAATATGTAAAAGTCAAAGATGCAGGATATGATTGTTTTGTATCTATAGGAGTAAATGAAGAATCAAAGAATAGAGCAGTTGCATTAAAAGATGCAGGAGCAAAACTGTTTGTTATTGATATCGCGCATGGAAATTCATTAATGATGAAAAACATGTTATTGTGGTTAAGGGAAACGGTTGGACACAAAGCTATTATAATGGCTGGAAATGTAGCTACTGCTGATGGGGTTAAAAATTTAGAATCATGGGGAGCAGATATAGCGAAAGTAGGTATTGGACCTGGAGCCGTTTGTTTGACGAAGAATGTTACTGGAGTAACAAGACCTCAATTTTCTGCCGTACTTGAATGTTCACAAGCCAATTCTATTCCAATTGTTGCTGATGGTGGAATAACAGAAATTGGTGACATATGCAAAGCTATCGGTGCTGGTGCTTATATGGTTATGGCAGGTAAAATGTTTGCCTCATGCAAAGAAGCGGCAGGACTTATTATAGATGGTAATAAAAAACAATATAGAGGTATGGCCTCGCGCGATGCTATGTCTACTATTAAAAGAGAAGAAGATATGTCTACACCAGAAGGCAAAACTGAATTCATTAAATTTGATAGCAATAAATCTGCCATTAATGTTGTTAAAGATATCAAAGGTGGTTTGCAATCTGCTATGAGTTATACAAATTCTAACAACATTTTAGAATTTCATAAAAACGCAACATTTGGAATCAGAAAAACGTTAAAGTAGTTTAATTTATTTTTTCACAATGATAAGCTTTCTTCATTCATTAGCAATAAGAAAGATTTAAAAATGGCACAATATACAAATTGTAAATTAATTTATATTAATCCAGATAATGACAACAAAGCAGAAGTAACAACAGTTGCGAAGCTTGGTTTTCCTGGTTATACGGGAAAAATGTTATTGGCACATTATACTGATGATGTAAAGGTAAAACAATTAATTAATTTGGGTGATCTTTATCAAATCGGTAAATCATCTGATGAAATTAAAGAAGGAACCTATTCTTCTGTTGAAGATCATATACATCAAAATAATCATTGTGTTTCGGTTAAAAGAGATATAGATCCTGAATCAAACATTCAATTCACGATTCGAAACGTTGTTGGTAGAAAAGATAAAACAATTTTTGAAAATGAAATTGAAGCAAAAAGGATTTTAGATAAAGAACCATCAAATTATTCATATATGTTTAAAGATGGAAAATGGTATTTTAGATATTGGACTACTAGATTTGAAGAAATGAATCATCTTAGAATTTCACATGATGAAGAAGAAGATGGATGAAATATTTGTATTATGGATGTTGTTCATATAACTAAAGGGTCTAAGACTCAAGATTTTACAGAATTGAAGCCAACAAGACGCATGAGTAAGTCTTTTGAAGCTTCAAAAGCTGAAAAATTAATGTTCAACATTCATGATTCAATTTCTGTATTTTTTTATGAGACTGAACTTACTTATATATATTATTTTTTCGATAATGTAAAAAATGAATATGCTGCTGTTGCGATGTTATATAAAAAACTAAATAGCATATCATTTAATGATCCAATATTAGCAAATTATCCACAAGTATGTTGGATTTATATTCGCACATCAAACAAAGATAAAAATTTGTCCAAAAACATATATAAACATTTGGCATTTAAACATGAAGGAATTTGGAGTGACACAAAACAAACCAAAGGTGCAACAAATATTTGGTTAAATTTATGTTATGATTCCTTGTGCAAGGTTGACATTTTGAATTATGAAAATTTGCAACTTAAATCAAATGCAATAGACTATTATGATAGTTGGTATCAAGACAAGAATGACATTTTGCTCTTAAGGATGAAAAAATAAATTGGGACAAATATTTTTTACAACATTGTCTGTTATGTTAGTTCTAACAGTATTCATTTCTGAATGGTTTAATTCCAAAGGAATGTTAAAAGTTGTCTATCCATTGGAAGCGATTAAGTTTTTTGGTTTCTTAATATTAGAAACTGCTTTAGCTTTAAATCATCCTGATCAATGGGCTATAATTTTATTCAATGCAGCAAACCTTTGGGGTTTGATTATGAATATAAAAGGTTATAGACGTTTATTAAAAGAAATTAATCAATAATAAAGATCATAAAGATTCTTTTTGGATTTATTGATTTTTCTTGACCATTCTTTTATAAGATTACCAGAGCGTTCATATGCTTCATTTTCATATGGAGCATCAATGTCTGTGTCATATTCTGCAACCAATTCTAAAAGGTTTCCACGCTCGTTCTGAACATGATGGGTAAGTTCATGGGCAATGGATCTAAGAATATCTAAAAGCATTCTGGAGCCTCCTAAAACACTTATTTCGGTTGTATGAGGATCATAACCACCTGTGGTCATTCCATTACCGTCTCGAACGTGAAATATTGTTATTTTGGTTGGTAATTGTTTAATCCCAAGCTTTATTTTGCAAAATTTGACAAATGACAGAAGCAATTCTTTATTTTCATCTGTCATTTTTTTGTCTGATTTGATAACACACTTATTATGACGCATATTTACCTGTACAGGTAAAT
>JACCDP010311687.1_pt1 | contig 31769 bp, 28 predicted proteins | sample 7445841 | NCBI WGS metagenome assembly JACCDP01 (sample SAMN15323441, study PRJNA562643) | freshwater metagenome | isolation source: river surface water | place: USA:Blue River Watershed | collected 2017-08-17 | reverse complement strand
TAGTTCTTCCTATAGAGCCGTCGTAGACTACGACGTTGATAGGACGGGTGTGGAAGCGTGGTAACACGTTAAGCTTACCGTTACTAATAGCTCAATTGGCTTGATTTATGCACTGAAAAAACTTTTTATTGATACAAATTACATTGTTAAATTTACTCTTAAGAAATAAACTTGCAACATTTGATGGAATCTTTTTGCAAATCATTATCTGAAACAAAAAAAGTTACAAAACCTTGGGGCTATGAATTATGGATAGCGTCGGCTGTATTTGATGCATGTAGAATTTACCACGCCGGGGGATATATAAATAATCCTAATCGCGTAAGAATTATATTGCAACTAAGTTATGCAACTAAAAGTCCTGCTAAATTTAAAGATCAATTCAATAAACTCGATTTATTTTTTTTAAGCAGTTTTCAAAAAATAATAAAATTTTTTCAAGTAAAAATTTATAATTAATGTCGATTTATTGCATAAATATAATACGCTTAAGCTTCTTTACCTTTTTATTTATATTAATTAAATAGCTCACTAACTCTAATTTTATGCAAATCAAATTATATAGATCTTCTACGGTGGGCCTTAATTTAAAAGGTTTCAAAATACTAATGGATCCATGGTTAACAGATGGTGAATATTATGGGTCTTGGTCTCATTTTCCTTATTTTAACTTAAATAGCAATTTAGACGAGATAAATTCTTACAATGCTATTTATATTAGTCATATACATCCAGATCATTGTTCAGATGACACTTTAATAAAAATAAATAAAAATATTCCAATATATATTCATTCTTACCACACAAAATTTTTAAAATTAAAATTACAAAAACTTGGATTTAATATTATAGAACTTAAAAACGGTAAAAGAACTCAATTAGGGAAAAATGCCTATTTAAATATTTTTGCTGCTGATAACTGCAATCCAGAACTTTGTTTTAAATTTTCTGGTTGTGCTGATTTAAGTGCTAAAGATGGTCATTCTCAACAGATAGATACTCTTTCTTTAATAGATGATGGAAAAAATGTATTGATGAATGTAAATGATTGTCCAATTGAATTGGCGGAATCAACATTTAAACAGATTAAAAAGCAATATGAAAAAATAAATGTTTTACTTGCGGGGTACAGTGGAGCGGGTCCATATCCTCAATGTTTTGAGAATCTAACTTTTAATGAAAAATTAATTGCCGCTCAATCAAAAGAAAGGCAATTTCTTAACCAGGCAATCAAATATATTGATGAAATCAAACCAGATTATTATTTACCTTTTGCTGGAACTTATACATTAACAGGAAAACTTTCTAATCTACAAAATTTAAGAGGCGTACCTAGCATAGATAATGCATATAATTTTTTCGAAGATTATTATTTGTCAAAAAATTTAACAGATAACACAAAACTATTAAAACTAAATCCTGATTCTACATTTGATTTAAGTATCAAAGAGTATGATAGGGGTTATGAAAAAATAAATCAAAAAGAGTATAATCTATATATTACACAAAATTTAAAAAACCAACTACTTTCTTATGAGATAGGTGAACTGCCAACTTTTGATGAAATTTATGACTTATCTAAAATAGCATATCAAAAATTTTTAGACAAAAATTTAATAAATAATGTAAATCTTAAATCAGACATATTTATTAAAATTAATAAAAAAAGTTTAATGTTGCGTGTAGATAAAAGCTTATCAGTAATTCATACAGAAGAAATTGACACAAAATCAAAAAAATATGTTAGTTATGAAACTGATAGTAGATTGTTAAAACGATTATTGATGGGACCTAAATTTGCTCATTGGAATAATGCAGAAATTGGTTCGCACTTAAAATTTTTTAGAAAACCCAATATTTTTGAAAGAAATATATATGATTCAATGTGCTATTTTCATTGTTAAACTATGCTTTTTATATTCCTTTATAAATATTCAAGGAAAACCCAAAGAGAAACTCACCTCAAAACTAGTTCTTCCTATAGAGCCGTCGTAGACTACGACGTTGATAGGACGGGTGCGGAAGCGTGGTAACGCGTTAAGCTTACCGTTACTAATAGGTCAATTGGCTTGATTTATGCACTGAAAAAACTTTTTATTGATACAAATTGCAATGTTAATATTTTTATTCTTTAATTCCTAGAAATGTAAAACGTTTTTCACTTCCCTCATTTCTGAAACTAGAGTCGTAGTAATCTATATATATTGGTTTAAATTGATAAAAAATTTTTTTCATTTCTTTTTTTTTTACAAAATTCAAATTTAAATTATAATTAATTCTATCTGTTTTTAATTTTATATTCCAAAGTCCATCACCAAGATATTTGCCATGTTTTCTATAATAATTTGAGTATGCATTTAAGGAGCAATATATTATTCCTCCTTTTTTCATGTTATTATAAAGGTTATTAATCGCAATTTTCATATCTTTGTTATTTAAAAAATCCAATGTTTGAATACTAATAACAACATCAAAGGCTATATTTGGAAAATATAATTGATTTTTAGGTTTTGGTGAAACTAATTTAGTTATTAAACTTTTATTAATTTTTTTAGAAAGTTTTAAATTAGCAGTAGTTATGTCTACACCATAAGTTTTAAAACCTAATTTAGAGAAATATTTAAGATTGCCACCCCCCCCACATCCAAAATCGAGTATTTTTTCTTTATTTTTTCCTGTAATATTGAAATCAAATTTCAATATTCTTCCATAAAATCTAAAAATAAAACTTTCTACATTTGGGCTATAGTAAGGTTTTTTAAAGTATAAAAAATTTTTTTTATATAACAATGTAGTTATTCAGTTTATTATTTTTTTCGCACAGTATCTAAGGTTGAGCAATGTAAGCCACCAAGCATTGTATAACAGTGTCTTAGGGGGGTTGCAATTACATTAAATTTATTTTTTTCTAACTCTTTTATTAAATTAATTTGTTTTTGATCTACAATTACAGTATTGGGATTTATAGATAGCACATTTAGACCCGCCCAAGGAGAACTTATGCTGTTTAGATAAGAATCAACTCCCATATCTTTTAAATTGTAATATGCCTTATCTCTATATGTTCTTTGGAATTGTAATTCTTGTTCAGGAACAGGAGATACCTCTGAAAAAAATATTTTCTTCCATTTTTTAAAGACAGAGGGAACCTTGTCTTTAGGGACTCTAACACTATTAATCAAAACTGTATTTTTATTTAAAGGCAATATTGTAGAGTCAATATGAGAGGCTCGGTAGCTAGTTACCGTATGAACTTTGTATTTTTTTCCAAGAATGTGTCCCAACCATTTTGCGCCAATATAATTTCCAGTATTTGAAACTAAATATACAAGGTCTTTGTTCATTCTAATCGTTGAGGCGGCATCAAAAATAATCTCATTTTCGGTTAGATAATGAAATTTTTCTTCTCTTCCTTTCATCATTTTCTTTTGTATGGCATCTTCTTTAAGATGAATTATCTTTTTCTCTTTGTAAGGAATTAAATATTTATCTTTAAGAATATTTTTAGGAGTAGAGATCCATTGAAAACCATCTTTTTTTAGATATTTATAAAAAATTTGATTTAAAGAGTAGGATTCAAAGTACCTATATTTTGCAGGAGAAGAACTTGAAATGACTTTATTTCCAACCACAATATGTAAATCTCTAACATTATAAGTGTCACACCCAACTGCACTAAAGTATGGGGTTTTAAAAATTTCTTTACTATTATATTTTGTGGGTCTTAAAACTTTAATTCCATTTTTAATAAAGATACTTTTTAAGGAATTCAAATCTTCAGTAACCTCATCAATATACCATTTGGGATATGCAGACTGTGCTATTTTTAGTGCTTTCTGATAATTACGGTAATTAAATTTCTTTGTGAATTCTAGTCCTGGAAAATATCCTTCCATTGTTCCTAGTATTACTTCTTTTAATTGGTCCCATTCATTATTAGAGTTTATTTTCATATTTATTAAAAATATTCTCTTTTAAAAGGTTGTCCAAAAAATAATTTTTTTTTAGATTTTTTGTTTAAAATTTTATTAAAATATTTAGGACTTAAACCAAAAGAGGGTCTGATAACCTTAACATTTTGAGTTGTGAATCTTTCACCTTTTTTTATGTTTTGGCAAACGTATAAAGATCTTCTTTCTTGCAAGGAACTTTTTTCACTTTTAGTGCTTCCATAAAATACTTTGCCATAGCATTTCCAGGCATTTTTTAAATTTTGAACATAAGTTTTAAATAATTCTTCATTTGATGAAAAAAAAGAGTCAATAGTCTTTTCATTATTAATAGTTATATGTTTTTCAAAAACTTTTGCCCCTAAGCTTAATGCAGATATGGCAGCTGTGCTATCCAAGGAGTGATCAGATAATCCTACTAAACAATTAAAATTTTTTTTAATATCTTCTATGGTTTTAAGATTGAATGAATTATGTGTTGCAGGGTAAGAACTAACGCATTTTAAAAATATTAGCTTTTCATTTTTATATTTTTTGAAAATTTTCGTAATATTTTTTAACTCTTTAAATGTAGCCATACCAGTAGATATTAATACGGGCTTATTTGTTTTTGCTATTTTTTCTATTAAAGGAATATGATTGTTTTCAAAGGATGCTATTTTGAAAAAAGGAACATTTAATTTATTTAAATAATCAACGGCATCTTCATGAAACGGAGTGCTTAGATAGTCTAGATTATACTTTTTGGCTGTATCAAATATTTTTTTGTGCCAGTGCCAGGGAGTATAAGCTTTTTGAAAAAGATCATATAAATATTTTCCTTTCCAAGGGCTGTTTTTACCAGAAATTTTAAAACCTTTCTTCTTGCATTTGAGAGTAATCTGATCTGGCTTAAACGTTTGCAACTTGATTGCTTGAGCCCCGCTTTTGGCAGCAATTTTTACTAATTTTAGTGCATTTTGAAGAGAACTATTATGATTACCAGACATTTCTGCAATTATGTAAGGTTTACTGTTCGGAGAAATATAGTGACTTCCTAATTTTATCTTATTTTTCATTTTATTTAATTTTAATCTTATTTAATATTCTTTTTATACCATTTCCGTCTACTATTTTTGCATATTTAACAGAACATTTATTATTTATTATTTTAAGTAAATATTTTTGAGAAATTTTTTTTAAATCTAAAATTTTTATTAATCCACATTTCTTTAAATTATAAAGATTATATTTTTGGTTTTTTGCAGTGCACACCGCCCATATTTGAATTTTTTTTTGTATAAGTTCCCATAATACAGACCCAGCTGCAACGATTGCTTTATCACATTTATCAAGAATTATTGACAGATTAGAATATTTATCAATAAATTTAATAGAATTTTTACTTAAAGATAGAATTTTATTTTTATTTTTGTTTTTTATACCAATAACAACATAGATGGGATAATTAGTTATTTTTTTTAATTTTAATAAGATTTTATAGGTTATATTTTTAGTATCAGTCCCCCCAAAAAAAATAAACAGACCATCTTTAGATTTATTTTTTTTTAAACTTTTTTTTATTATACAGTATTTAGGACCAATTAAACATTTAGTGACTTTTAAATTTTTTGTATCCGGTTTTTTTATAAAAAAATTTTCGTTTATATAGTAATCACAATAATTTTTTTTAATCTCATCTTGAATAACAATAAGTTTATTTACTAAAGTTGATATATTTTTTTGCCACAAAACATTTAATTTGTAATGATCTAAAAAGAGTATTTTTTTACCCTTAATTTTTTGTAATAATAATTTTGTTTGCTTATAATCTTGAATTTGATTTTGCTTACTTTCTTTATTTTTGAGATATAGAATATTATATTTTATAATAAGAGAATTAAAGTTACCAGCAAATTTATTAGTTATAAAATATATTTTATTTTTTTTGGAAAGAGATTCGGCGATTCTTAAGCACCTAATTAAATGTCCGCTTCCAATTTTATATGAAGAATCGATTCTAAAAAATATATTTATCGGATTTTTCATTAGTTATATTTATGATCTTTCGTATTTAATATATACAATCATACTAAAATTTAATTAAAATATTTTAAATGTCTTTTGATATAATATTGCAGACACGTTACTCCTCAAAAAGATTACCAGGTAAAATTCTATTAAATTTAGGTAGCAGTTCTGTCATTGAATATCTAATAAAAAATTTGAAAAAAATAAAAATAATAAGGCATATTATTTTAGCGGTACCAAATGATACCTATCAAAAAGTTTTTAAATATATTGCTAAGAATAATTTTGTTAAATTTTACGTTTCTCAAGATAAAAAAGGCTCAGATGTTTTGAAAAGGTTTTATGATTGCTCCAATGAATTTGGCTGTGAAAATGTTATAAGAATTACACCTGATTGTCCCTTTATAAATAATAGAATGGTAGAAATTATGGTTAATTATTTCCAAAACAATAATCTTAATTTTTTAGTTAATAATTTTCCAAGAAAAATACCACACGGGTTTGATTGCGAAATTTTTTCATCTGATTTGTTAAAAATCACACATAAAAAAGCTAAGAGTTTGTATGACAGAGAGCATGTGACTTCATGGATGTATAAAAATGCATTTAAAAATATTAATTATGTTTCGTTTTTCAATAAAAATTATTCAAATTTAAGATTAACATTAGACTATGCCAAAGATTATTTATTCTTTATAAAAAATTTTAATAAATTCAAACAACTTCCATTATCAAAAAAACCAGAAATAATTTTAGATAAAATTATATGAATATAAATTACGGAAAACATTACATAGATAATGTTGATCGAAAAGAAGCTGTAAAAGTTTTAAAATCTGGATGGTTAACTCAAGGACCTAGCGTTAACAAATTTGAATTAGATTTAAAAAAATATTTTAATTCTAAATATTGCGTTGTTGTATCTAATGGAACTGCCGCTCTACACCTTGCGATTAAAGTACTAAATTTGAAAATAGGAACTAAAGTTTTGACTACCCCAATAACCTTTATTTCAACTGCAAGCTCAATTATCATGAATCAACTAATACCAGAATTTGCTGATATTGATAAAAATACATTTACCTTAGACCCTAATTATGTGGAATATAAGTTAAAAAAAGACAAAAAAATAAAAGTTATAATAGGCGTCGATTATGCAGGTCACCCATGTGACTGGGAATCATTAAACTTTTTAAAAAAAAAATACGATTTAATATTAATAAATGATAATTGTCATGCTATGGGATCTAGTTTCAAAGGAAACAAAGGTTATGCTATAAAGTTTGCTGATATTGTAACGCAGAGTTTTCATCCAGTTAAAAACTTTACTACTTGTGAAGGTGGAGCAATTTTGACTAATAATAAATTATTTTTTGAAAATTCTTTATTATTAAGAAGTCATGGAATGGTTAGAAGCAAAAAAAATTTAAATAAATATGGCACTTGGTTTTACGAGGTAAAAGAAATTGGATATAATTATCGTTTAACAGATTTACAGTCTGCGATTGGAATCAGTCAGTTAAAAAAATTAGATAAATTTGTTATAAAAAGAAGGCAAATAGCAAATTTTTATAGTAAAATATTCAGCAAATATGCCTTTGTTGACATTCCCAAGGTAAAGATAAATATACAGCATTCATTTCATCTTTATCCACTACTTATAAATTTTAACAGTAGAAAAATTTCAAAAAAAATTTTTTTTAAAAAAATGAAAGAAAAAGGAATAAATTTACAAGTACATTACATACCTTTGCATTTTCAACCATTTATAAGAAATAATTTTTCTCATATTAAAAATGCTAAATTCCCTATAGCAGAAAATTTTTATACTCGAGAAGTATCTTTGCCTATTTATTTTTCTTTAAAATTTAACCAATTAAAATATGTTGCAAAGAATATTATTAATTTTTTTAAATGACTAAATATCAAAAATGACTAAATATTAAAAATTATGAATGAATTAGAAAAAATAAAAAATACGGTATGAAAATTATTAGTTATAAATGATAAAGTTTATTTAATAATAAATTAAAACTTTTTTTTACTTAATGTTTAACGGAAAATCTTTACTTATCACAGGAGGGACTGGTAGCTTCGGTCAGGCTTTTGTAAATTATATAATAAAAAAATATCCAATGATTAATCGTTTAGTCATTTTTAGTAGAGATGAATTAAAACAATATGAAATGTCTGAACAATTTAAAATCAAAAAATATAGTTTTTTGAGATTTTTTTTAGGAGATGTCAGGGATATAGAAAGATTAAAAAAAGCTTTTGAAAAAATTGATTATGTTGTTCATGCTGCTGCTTTAAAACAGGTGCCTACTGCAGAGTATAATCCAAGTGAATTTGTAAAAACTAATATTATAGGAGCTCAAAATATTATTGATGCTGCAATCTATGCAGGTGTAAAAAAAGTAATTTCTTTGTCAACAGATAAAGCTGCCGCTCCTATTAATCTGTATGGAGCAACAAAGTTATGTTCTGACAAGATTTTTACATCAGCAAATAACATGATTGGTTCTAAAAAAATAATCTTTAGTGTTGTTCGTTATGGCAATGTTATGGGTAGTCGCGGTTCAGTTATTCCTTACTTTAAAAAATGCGAAAATTTAGGTTACTTTCCAATAACTGATATAAGAATGACTAGATTTAATATAACAATGAAACAAAGTATAAATTTAGTTTTTTCAGCATTCAAAAGTTCAAAGGGAGGAGAAATTTTTGTTCCTAAAATTCCAAGTTATAGAATAACGGATCTTGCAAAAGCAATAAATTCAAATTGTAAAATAAAAATTATAGGAATAAGACCTGGTGAAAAAATTCATGAAGAAATGATCACTTCTAGTGATAGCTACTCAACTTTTGATAGAGGTAAATATTATGTTATTATTAACCCTTCTAGCGAAAATTTATATAAATATTATAAAAAAAAATATCGTCTGGTTCCAGAAGGCTTTTCATATAACAGTGCACAAAATCGAGATTTCTTGACAGTAAAAAAATTAATTTTTTTACTAAAGAAAATATAAATATTTAAGTCGATAAAAATATAGATATAACCCAAGTCATCTAATTTCAGGTGGCGCGAGGCCTTTTGATACTGCATATCTAAAACTATGAAATAATTACTAATAAAATTAATTAAAAATGAAATTTCTAAAAAAATATAATACAAATCAATAATAATATAATACCTCAGGCTATATATATTTTCAGTAATCATTTTAATTTTTATAAAGTGTAGAATGAATTAATTTATAATTCTAGAATTTTATTACTTTCATTTTTTTTAGAATTATTTTTAATAAAAAAAATATTTTTTAATTGATTAATAAATAAAAATAATTTTTCTAATTGATTATTCCATGGGGCTATAAATGTATGTGGAAATAAATTATGAATATTTTTAAATTCAAAATCTCTCCATAAAATATATTTAGCCTGAGGTATTATATTATTATTGATTTGTATTATATTTTTTTTAGAATTATTTAATAAAAACTTTGACCATTCAGTTCTGTTATTAGCTTTGATTCCAAAAGAAGCATCAAATCTTGAGCCGCAAAAAAAAGTCTTATAACCTGAAACTAGAGTTTCCAAAATAATAGTGCCATTATGTGAATAAACTGGCATTTTTTCTTTCAAAATAGTTTTAAGATCTGGACAATCATCAATGCAGTTTTTAGGAATTTCATATTTTTTTAATAAATATTGAATAATTTTATTATTCCCAGGAAAAAGTTCTGTTAGTGGGTGAAATTTTATATAAAAATCTTTAAAATTATTCTGCCTCAAAATTCGCAAACTAAATTCAGCCCATTCTAAATTAGAATTAAATATTTGTTGTTTGTTCCAAGTAATATTTGAGGCATCAATAAACTCATTGATGAAAAAAATTTTACTATTTTTATATTTCTTTTTTTTATATTCATTGTTGTTAGTTAAAAAAGCTTTGTTATATATTTTATTTGAACTTTTTCCTAAAAATCTTTTTTTTATATAATTATCAATGATCTTTTTATTAATTAAATATTCAAAAATATATTTTTTGCTATGTTCTGAATTAGCTGAAGTCTCACTAAAATTAATTTTTGTTAAATTGGATATAACTCCTTTTGCTTCAATTATTAAAACCTTTTTTTTATTTATAAGAAATTCTTGTTTAAGCATATTATTTAGCAAATAAGCACAATCAGATATTATTAAAATATCGAAATTATTTGCTAATTTTGATATTTTTTTTTTAATTTTTTCAATCTTATAGAAGAATTCTGATTTTATTAATAAAGGGTTTAAATCAGGATCTCTTATTACATAATGAAACTCATCAATTATTGAGTAGTAAAGATCGTTAAGTTTATATTTTTTACAATTATCCTTTATAGACTGGTATAATTTTTGAAAGTTTTTATTATTGGTATTTTTACTATAGACTACAAATTCCGATATTGAAGGCAATATAATATCGTTAATTTTAATTACATTATTTTTTTTAAGATTTTTGATAATAGATAAATTTATCAATTCACAATCTATAGATTTATAAAAATGGAAAAAAATTTTTTTATTATTAGAATTTTCTGGAATAATTAACTTGCAGACTTTTTTAGTTTTAGGGGCTATTATATAAGAAAAAAAATTTAGAATTATTTTCTCATATAATTTTAAAAAAATACCTTTAGCATATTTCTTTATCATCTTTTAATCTATATCTATATAAAAGATTATTTCAATGTATCTGATTTTCAATTATTGATGAGTGCTAAAATACATATTAATAATATTGTATATGGATTTCTCCTTAAATCGTATGAGGATATTTTTTCTTAAAACAAACTATTAATTAATTAAAAAATATTAAAAAAATTTATTAATAAAAAATTATTTTTTATACTATTTTTAAGAATATTAATTTTGTTAAGTTTTCTAAAATACTTCTTAAATTAATAAAGTATATATTTCAGTTGTATCGTAAATAATCTTTAACTTTATTTTTAATAAAAAAAATATATTTGAATTTAAAATATGATTTTCTACTTAACAAATTATTGTGTTAAAAAAAATTAATAATTATTTTTCCAAGCAATGTTGTACTCTTCTAGGAGTAGGTCCGACGAGCATTAATTGCATTGATTAAGCTTTAGAATTAGCAAAGAAATATAATACTGCAATTATTTTAATAGCGAGTAGACATCAAATTGACTCATGGCACTTTAACAAAGATAACATCAATAATTGGCCAACTTTTGAATTTTCCAGAAGAGCAAAAATTAAAGGATATTTATTTAATGAAAAAAATTTATATCAATTTATTAAAAAGATATCGCTGTAAACTGCGTTATTGAATGTTAAAGAATCAATGAGAAACTCACCTCAAAACTAGTTCTTCCTATAGAGACGTCGTAGACTACGACGTTGATAGGATGAGTGCGGAAGCGTGGTAACGCGTTAAGCTTACCGTTACTAATAGGTCAATTGGCTTGATTTATGCGCTGAAAATTTTTTATTGACACAAATTACAATAATTTTAAATTCAAAAAATTGTTTTTTTAGAATAGAGTTAATAAAAACTTTATACGTTGTGATTAAAAAAAAAATTAACAATTATTTTTCTAAGAGAAATTGTACTCTTCTTGGTGTTGGCCCAATGAGCGTTAATTGTGTAGATTCAGTTTTGGAACTTACAAATGAATATAATGCGCCAATTATTTTGATAGCAAGCAGACGTCAGATTGATTCGGAGCAATTCAATGGAGGTTATGTAAATAATTGGACAACCTCCGAATTTACAAAATACGTTAGAAATAAAGATAAAGGCAAAAATATCATTTTAGCCAGGGATCATGGTGGGCCATGGCAAAATAATAATGAAATAGAGCAAAAAATGAATCTAGACCAAGCTATGAGATCTGCAAAAGATTCTTTTAAATCAGACATAGACGCAGGGTTTGAAGTCCTGCATATTGATCCAAGCATTGATATAAATGGGTCAGTCTCAAAAGATAAATTAATGGATCGTTTATTTGAGCTTTATGAGTATTGCTGGGATTATGCAAAAAAAAATAAAAAAGAAATTGCTTTTGAGGTTGGAACTGAGGAACAAAGCGGTAGCACAAACACTCCAGATGATTTAAATGAAACTTTGTACTTAATTGAAAAATTTTGTAGTAAAAATAAAATACCTTTTCCAACTTTTGTTGTAATCCAAACAGGAACAAAAGTTATGGAGACAAGAAATATTGGAACCTTTGACTCGCCTCTACGAGTAGAAAATGAAATTGCGGCTGAAATTCAGGTACCTAAAATGATTGAAATCTGTAAAAATTTTAATGTGTTAATGAAAGAACATAACACGGATTATTTATCAGACGAGTCTTTATCATGGCATCCAAGATTAGGAATTCATGCAGCAAATGTCGCTCCTGAATTTGGGGTTGCAGAAACAGTTGCGTTTTTGCAAATTTTAGAAAATAACAATCTTCCTTCATTAGCTTTAAAATTTATAGAATTATCTCATAACTCGAAAAAATGGCATAAATGGATGCTCCCAAATTCAACAGCATCTGTCCGCGAAAAAGCTATAATCTCAGGTCATTATATTTTTTCAACACCCGAATGCATTGAGCTTAAAAAAGAAGCTTCATTAAATCTTGAAAAAAAAGGAATAGATCTTAATACTCACCTTTGTGATCAAATCAAAAAAAGTATTTTTCGATACATGTATAATTTTCGTTTAACAGAAGTAGCATGAAATCTATTGCTACTATAGTTCTCAACCGAAATTTGCCAGAAGTCACAGATAAATTATATGAACACTTAGTAAAATATGATGGTACTGAGACCGATATATACGTTTTGGAAGCAGGATCAGATAAGGATAAACTTTCTAAATTTTGCACCTGGCATGCAAATAGCGATGAAATAGTTAATAAAGGCTTACGTTATTCGAGAGGAATGAATTATGCTCTTCTTCAGCTTTATAAAGAAAAAAAATGGAAACAGTATGAAGGTTTTTTTTTAATAACAAATGATACAGAGTTTTCAAACTCAAAAACATTAAAACCTCTTATAGAAACTCTACAAGAACATCAAAAAATAGGAATTTTATCTCCTTGCTCTTCGCGCTGGGGTGAAAAACTTTTACTTCAAAAAGAAGACACTAAATATTTTTGGTTTATTCATAATAATGCCCTCCTTCTTCGTAGAACTTTTATTGAAAGCATTATGGAAACAGAAAAAGCAAATTATCTAAATTTTATTTTTGATGGTACCAATTTTCGTGGCTATTTTTCTGAAAGCGAGTTAATCGCCAAAGCTTATTCCAACAATTGGGCAGCTGCTATTACATCAAAAGTTTTTGCAGAAGAAAATCAAAGTTATTTACTAAAAAAAGCTGATTTAATAAAAACAGAGAGTTTTAATGAAAATTTAAAACTTTATGTTGAAGAAGGTTTAGTTTGGTTAAGACGAAAGTATGGTTTTAATAGTCGCTGGTCTATGCAACAATATGTTAAATCTTTTTATGATAGTTTTTTTAATTATAATCCAGAGTTAAAAAGATATAAAATTTAAAAAAAATTATGAAAATAATTGATAAGCCGTGGGGTAAAGAGGAATTGTTAGAAATTAATGATCATTATATGGTTAAAAAACTTACAATGTGGAAAGGTCACCGTTGTAGTTTGCAATATCATAACCAAAAGAAAGAAACTATTTATGTTCTTAGCGGTCAACTCAAAATTTACTCTGGCCCGGCAGTAAATAAACTTACAGTAAAAATTTACGGTCCGAACGATACAATAACTCTTCTACCTGGTACTATTCACCGAATGGAAGGAGTTGAGGACTGTGTTTACCTTGAAGCAAGCACCCCACAAATGGAGGATGTGGTGAGAATTCAAGATGACTATAACCGTGCAAAATTATAGTGAGTTATAGAGTTGTTATTCCAACTGCTGGAATTGGTTCCCGTCTTGAAAAATTAACTAAGTATCTTAATAAGTCTTTAGTAAGCCTTGCGAATAGACCAATTTTATCTCACTTAATTGATCAATTTCCTAAAACTTGTGATTTTGTAATACCCCTTGGATACAAAGGTGATCTGGTAAAAGATTTTTTAGAGTTGAGTTACCCAAATCGTACTTTTCAATTTGTAAATGTGAAACCATATGAGGGAAAAGGATCTGGCCTAGGCTATACTCTTTTATGTTGTAAAAAATATTTACAAGATCCTTTCGTATTCATTTCATGTGACACACTTGTTAAAGAGCCAATACCCAAACCTAAATTTAATTGGATGGGTTATGCAATTAAAAAAAAAATATTTTCCTACCGCACATTACAAATTAAAGAAAATAAAATTACTCAAATTAATGAAAAGAACATTAGTTTATTAGAAAAACAAAGTCCTTATATAGGACTTGCGGGAATATATGATCACAAAATCTTTTGGAATGAAATGGAAAAAGGTCGACAAATTGCCATTCAACAAGGAGAAGTTTTTGGTTTAAGAAAAATTTTAAAAAGAGGAACAGTTCAATCATTAAAGTTTACCTGGTTTGACACTGGAACCCTAGAAGGTTTAGCAAAGACAAAAAAATTATATAATAATTTAAATGGAATTAATATTCTTGAAAAAGAAAATGAAGCTATTTGGTTTTTAGGACATAAAGTAATTAAATTTTCCACCGATCCTATGTTTATAAAAAATCGTTTTATACGAGCTAAAAAGTTAAAAAGATTTATTCCTAAAGTTTTATATTTAAAAAAAAATATGTATTCATATAATAAATTTGACGGAAAAGTTTTATCAAAAATTGTAACATTACCATTATTTAATAATTTATTAGAGACTTGTAAATTTTTTTGGAAAAAAAGAAATTTAATAGTCGAAGAAAAAGTAATTTTTAATAAAAATTGCCATAAATTTTATTATGAAAAAACACTAGAGCGCATAAATTTATTTTATAAAAAATTTAATAAAAAAGATGGAACGGAAAGTATTAACGGTGAAGCAATGCCTTCTTTATTAAATTTATTAAATTGTATTGATTGGAAAGATTTAACAAATGGATTGCCCGGACGATTTCATGGAGATTTTCATTTTGAAAATATTTTATATTGTTCAAAAAAAAAAACTTTTAAATTTTTAGATTGGCGCCAAGATTTTGCAGGTGATTTAGAAGTTGGCGATATTTATTATGATTTAGCAAAACTTTTGCATGGACTAATTGTCTCTCATGAAGTAATTGCAAAAAATCATTTTTCTGCGGATTGGAAGAATAATAAAATATCATTCAAATTAAATCGTAGACTAATTTTAAAAAAGTGTGAAATAAGATTTAATCAATGGTGTATAAAAAATAATTTTTCATTAAGAAAAATTAGAATTTTAACAGGATTAATTTATCTAAATATAGCTGCTTTACATCACCATCCTTACTCATTTTTATTATATGCTCTTGGTAAAACCATGTTAAAAAAGGAATTGATCAACGATATCTGCTATTATAAAAAATATTAAAAATATATTTAATTGTATTGGGATCTAAAACAATTTTATTGTTAAATGAAAAAACTACAAACTTATATTGAACGTACAAAAAGCGTCATAACTGGCAACGACCTAGAGATAATTCATAAGTTTGAAAATTTTCCGGTATTTTTTGGCTGTACAGATTTGTCTAAAGAAAATGATTTAGTCGCTGATATGATCTGGGGCATTGACTCAAAATGTGGTGCTATTCAGTTAACTAAATTAGTTCCATTAGAAATTTTGTACCAAGAACAACATGTAGATGGAACGGGACCTACTTGGAATAAATATTATGTGGATTTTGCAAAATTTATTCATTATCAGAATCCAAATAACGTTCTTGAGATAGGAGGAGGGTCAGGGCAACTTGCTCAAAATGTAACAAAAATCAATCCTAGAATTAAATGGACAGTTATCGAGCCTAACCCAATTATTAAAGAAACAAATCAAATAAAAGTAATCGCTGGTTTTTTTGATAGCTCTTTAAAAGTAGAAGAAAAAATTGATACTATAGTTTTATCGCAAGTATTAGAGCACATTTATAATCCTAGAAAATTTATCTTAGATATTTTTAATTTTTTACCTATAAATGGAAAAGTCATAATTGCTTATCCTCAGATTACTTCTTGGCTTAGTAAAAAATATACTAATGCATTAAATTTTGAACATACAATCTTAATTGATGATTTTATTGAGTATTTATTTATTGAAAATGGTTTTGCTGTCATCGATAAAAATATGTACAAAAATCATAGCACTTTCTTTGTTATAGAAAAAAAAGAAAAAAAACTAAGCACAAGCATTCCCAATAAATATAAAGAATATAAATCTTTATTTTTAAATTTCATTTCCTATCATGAGAAGTTAGTAAAAGAATTAAATTTAAAAATAAAAAATACTAGTAAACCAGTCTATTTATTTGGCGCACATATCTTTGCAACCTATCTATTTTCTTTTGGCTTAGATATGCGTTTAGCAGGAATTTTAGATAATTCAAAGCTTAAGCAAAATAGAAGATTTTATGGAACAGATTTTGTAGTCTCCTCTCCATCAGCTTTAAAAGGATTAGGAGAGGTTAATATAATTTTAAAGGCCGGATTATATGACGATGAAATTAAAAAAGATATTTTAGAAAATATTAATCCAAGCGTTAAGTTTTGGTAAATATAATAATTTTTTATTAGCTATTTAAAATTTTATTCTTCTTTTATGAAAAAAACTTGTGTTGTATTTCTTGATAGAGACGGAGTTATTAACTCTGACAAACTTAATAATGGCTACGTTGGCTCATTAAAACATTTTAAATGGGTACCAGGCGCAATTAAAGCTATAAAACTCTTAAATGATAAAAATTATAAAGTAGTGGTTGTTACCAATCAGTCAGGTGTTGCTAGAGGTTTTTTTACAATTAAAGATGTTTATAAAATACATTCTTATATTCAAAAAAAACTTAAGGAAAACAATGCTAAAATTGATGCATTTTATTTTTGCCCTTTTCATAAAGATGGAATTATCAAAAGATATAAAAAGAATAGTTCATTAAGAAAGCCAAATATAGGAATGTTTCGCTTAGCGCAAAAAAGGTGGGATGTGGACAAGAAAAATTCTTTTATGATTGGGGATCAAAAAACAGATATTGAATTTGCTAAAAGAATAAACGTAAAAGGTTTTTTATTTGATCAAAAAAATTTATATAAATTTATAAAAACAAGAATAATTTAATAAAATATAAATATAAATAGAATGTTTCTAATTTTTGAATTTAATAATGGGTACTAAAATAAAAATTGCTATTATTGTTGACAAATTTTCTCCTATAATTGGTGGACCTTATTTTATTTTAAAACAAACTATTAATTCTTTAAGAAAAATTATCAATATAAAGTTAATTTTTAATTATAGTGGAAAATTTAAAAAAAACTTAGAATTAAATGAAACATTAAAAAAATTTGATCTGATCCATTTATATGGAGGCTGGACATATTTCCATATTAAAGTTGCATTACTAGCTTTTAAACTTAAAAAAAAATTGATAATTCATCCCTTGGGTTATTATGAGCCATGGTCTTTAAATCAAAAAATATTAAAAAAAAAAATAGCTTGGAATTTGTACCAAAAAAAAATATTACTAAAATCTGATCTAATTCATTGTGCCTCTGAAAATGAGAGTAAGAATTTACTTAAACTAAATAAAAACTTTAAAACTTTTGTTCTTCCATACGGAATAGAAAATAGTTTTATAAAAAAATATAAGAATAAATTAAAAATTAAAAGAAAAGCTCTTTTTCTTTCAAGGATACATAAAAAAAAGGGTATTGAAAATTTAATTAATTCTTGGAAACAAGCTAATAATAAAGAAAAATGGACATTAGATATTATAGGTCCATGTAATGATGAAAAGTATCTTCTAAAACTCAAAAATTTAGCAAAAAATGAAAAAAATATTCACTTTTTAAAACCTATTTATAATAATAATAAAAAGAAAATTTTGTTTAATAAATATGATTTTTTAGTTTTACCGACATTTAATGAAAATTTTGGAATGGTTATACTTGAAGCACTAGCAAGAGGTTTACCAGTTTTAACAAATTATAATACACCTTGGAATGACATTAAAATTTATAATGCCGGCTGGTTTTTAAGTAACAATTATAAAAGTTTATCAAGTTGTTTAAAAAAAATTTTTAAATCAGATATAAATATTTTTAAAAAAAAATCTTTTAATGCAATAAAATTAGCAGAAAATTATAATTGGAATAGTTTAGCAAAAAATTATGTAGGAATGTATAAAAAAACTCTATCGAAATGATTGACTTAAAAATATTTGATTTGGTTAATAAGATAAAAAGTTAATTTTTGATGAAAAATAATTAATCTAATAAAAATAATTAAACTTAATGGAAACTACTTTAACAATTTTCGCAAACTTCAACATAAGCAATGAAGAAAGATTTCAAAGGATGAAGGATTCCTATCACTCATTTAAGAATATCAAGCCAGATCAATGGGTAATTAACATAAGAGGAGAAAAGAAATATGAAGTTGGACAATTTTTAAAACAAGAATTAAGTGATAAAATTTTTATATCTTATCTACATTCTGGATTTGGGTGGTTTTATGATACTAAAAAAATTTTAAGCAAAATTAAATCAGATTATGTTTTAATTTGGATCGAAGATCATATTTTAACTGCTGATCCTCTATATTTAACGAGTTGCATTACAGAAATGAAGAAATTTAATGTTGATCAATTGCACTATTCTTTTTTAACAAAAAGGATAAGACAAATTTTTTCAGTTTTGCCTTTATATAAAAAAGGCGAATATATTACAGTTACAAAAATTGACAACAATTCTTCTTTAGAGATTCATAATAAATTAAAAATATCTTTTTTTTATATTGTTTCATTAGCAAGTATTATGAGTAAAGATTTTTTTATAAAAATTATTTATTCTTCTAAACCATATTTAAAAAGATTTCCTAGAAAATTTCCATTTGATTTTGAAAAAATATCCAAGGATAAGGTCTGTCCAATTATCTATCACGCCCTTCCAAACAAAGAGTTGTTCGCAAGTGTTGATGATGATCTTGGTGAGAATGGTTATTCTCTAATTTCTCGCGGGGCCTATAAAAGTTCAATTATGCGACATTCTATCAAAAAAATTGAATACCCAATTTCAAAACTGCATACTTTCAAACTTTATATTTATAGAATTATTCCAAAAAACTATATTATTTTTGCAGAGAGGGTATTATCTTATTTTAAGAGGGTAATTTTTACTGTAAATATTTTTTTTAACAAATAAGCAAATTTGTAAAAAATTTTTAAAACAGGCTTTATAATATCTAATTTAAAAAATTTAAAATGAATAATTTAAGAAAAATTTTTTTTATTTTTTCAAAAAAACAAAAACTGTATTTTAAGTTTTTATCTATTTTTATGTTTTTTTGCATTTTTTTAGAAATGCTATCTTTAGCTATTATTGTTCCAGTTTTTAACGTTATTTTTAATGAACAATCCTCCTGGATTAGTTTATATATTAATAATGACCAATTGTTAAAATCTAACTTTTTCAAGATTACAATTTTAACAACTTTATTATTTATTTATTTTCTTAAAAATATATTTTTGATTATTTATAATTATTTTTCAAATAAATTTTATAGTTCTTTACAATTAGAAGTTTCAAATAAATTATTTTTACAATATTTGAATAATAATCATAATATAGTTAACAAAAAAAATTCTGATTATTTAGTTAGAAAAATTCTAAATGACACTGATGGAGTTAGACTTTATTGCTCTTTTTATAATAATTTAATAGTGGAATTTATTTTTACATTTTTTCTTTTCGTTTTATTATTATTTTATAATTATAAAATAACTTTATTTATAGCATTATTTTTTTTATTGATAATTGTTTCTTATATAAAATTTATAAAAAAAAAAATTAATCGATGGGCAATTGACTATCAAAGTAGCTATGGCCAAATTCAAAATATTATTATGGAAGGAGTCAGGGGTATTAGGGATATAATAATTTATAAATTAGAAAAACAATTCTTTTTGAATTTTAAAGAACTTAATAAGAGAAAAGTATTTAATCTTTTTAAGTTAGATTTAGTCAATACAATTCAAAGATTTTGGATGGAAATATTTGCCATTTTTGTCGTAGTTACCCCCTTAATAATTTATATATACTTAGATAAGCCAGTTAATGAATTAATACCAATATTTGCATTATTTGTTGCTTGTTTGTTTAGAATGCTCCCAACTAGTAATAGAATAATAAATTATTTTAATTCAATAAAATTTTATCAACCAAGCTTAGATGCAGTTCATGATCAGTTCCAAGATTTTACTTCAGAAGAGAATTTAAATGAGATTTCTAATAATTTTGACCTTAAAAAGTCATTTAGTTTTAATAAAGTTAGTTTTTTTTATAACACAAATTCCTTTAAAATTCTAAACCAAGCAAACTTGTTATTATTAAAAGGAGAATGCACTATAATTCTAGGTGAAAATGGTTCTGGCAAAAGTACTTTTTTAAATATTTTATCTAGTCTAATTAAGCCAAGCAGTGGCCAAGTGTTAGTAGATGAAAAAATTAATATTCATGAAAATAAACTCTGCTGGTTAAAAAAAATAAGTTATGTACAGCAAGATGTTTTTTTACTAAATAAAACAATTACAGAAAATATTACTCTTAATTTCGACAATAAATATGATTTCGATAATTTTAATAAAATAAAAGAATTGCTTTTTTTAGATGAAGCATTTCAAAATCTACCTAATAAATTAGATAGTGTTGTTGGAACAAATGGCATAAATTTATCAGGAGGGCAAAGACAAATAATTTCTATTGCTCGAGCTTTGTATAAAAATGGAGATTTATTTTTGTTTGATGAACCTAGCTCAGCTTTAGACTATGATTATCAAAATTTTTTAAAAAAAATTATTAGTATCTTAAAACAAAATAATAAAACTATAATAATTGTTACGCATGATTTAAATCTTTTTAAAGATTTTGCTGATTCAATTTATAAAATTGAAAGCGGTAATATTGTTAAGCAATTTTAAATGTTAATTCTATAATGATAATTTTAGGCATTAATGCTTATCATCCAGATTCTTCGGCTTGTTTGTTAGTTAATGGAAAAATTTTATTTGCTATAGAAGAAGAAAGACTCAACAGAATTAAACATTGGTCTGGAATGCCCCTGTTATCAATTAAAAATTGTTTATTAAATGCTAACATCTCGATCAGTGATATAGATTTTGTTGCAATTAATCACAACCCTTTTTCAAATATATTAAATAAATTAAAATATTTTATTATTAATAAGCCGCATTTAAATTTTTATATAGAAAAAATTATAAACATAAAAAAAAAAAATAATATTTTAAATATTTTAATTGATAATTTTGGTAATTTAAAAAAAGGTTGTAAATTAATTGGAATTGATCATCATTATTCACATCTTGCCTCAGCATTTTATGACTCTTCATTTGATAATTCTGTCAATTTATCAATAGACGCTTTTGGAGATTTTTCGAGTGCAAGTTGGGGCGTGAGTAGCAATAATGTAATAAAAATTGATGAAAGAATATTGTTCCCACACTCTCTTGGAATTTTTTATGAAGCATTTACTCAATTCTTAGGTTTTTCTAATTTTGGAGATGAGTACAAGATTATGGGCCTTTCCTCTTATGGAAAACCAACCGAGATTAATAATCTCAGAAAAATTATAAATTTAAAAAAAAATGGAAAATTTGAACTAAATTTAGATTATTTTGATCATCATAAAACTCGCATTAGTCATACATGGGAAAATGCATCGCCAAAAACAAATTTTTTATTTAATAAAAAAATTGAAAAATTGTTTGGCATCCAAAGAAGCAAGGACGAGCCTATAAGTAGTTATCATTATAATCTAGCATCAAGCGTTCAACATCAGTATGAAGAAGTATTTTTTCACATACTAGACTATATTTATAAAAAGTACGGTATCAATCAACTTACCCTTTCAGGCGGGTGCGCCCAGAATTCTCTGGCTAATGGAAAGATTCTTAAAAATACGAAATTTAATTCGTTGTTTATACCATCAAACCCAGGTGATGCTGGAGGTGCAATAGGAGCCGCTTATACTTTGTGGCATAAATTAAAAAAGGTAAGACCAAAAAAAAATGTAAATGCATATTTAGGCTTCGATTATACAGACAATGAAATTGAAAAAATTCTAAAGACAAATAATGAAAAATTAATAATAAAAAAATGCAGCTTTGCTCATTATAAGAATGAGGATTTTTTATGTAAATTTATTGCAGAAGAAATTGCAAAAAAAAAGATTATTGGGTGGTTTCAAGGGAGAATGGAGTGGGGCCCAAGAGCTTTGGGTAATCGATCAATAATTGCTGACCCTAGAAGCAAAAATATTAAAGATATTATTAATTCAAAAATTAAGAGAAGAGAGTCCTTTCGTCCATTTGCTCCCTCAGTCCTTTTTGAAGAGGTTAACAATTGGTTTTTAAATTTTAAAGATGAAGAACCATTTATGTCGAGAGTAATGGAATTTTACGATAATAAGAAAGAGTTAGTTCCAGGAGTTGTTCATATTGATGGAACTGGAAGGTTACAAACAATAAAGAAGGAACAAAATCCCAGATATTACAAACTTATTAAATATTTTTTTAATCTGACAGGAGTTCCGATGATACTCAATACTTCTTTTAACGAAAACGAACCAATAGTATTAAATCCAGAACAAGCGCTAAATTGTTTTTTAAGAACAGAAATGGATATATTAGTATTAAACAACTGGGTTATTACGCGTTAATTTTATATTTTTTAGAAAAATTGTATTACAAAAATTATTAAAATTTAACAGAATAAAACTTTTTTTATAAAATTTTATATTTTGAAATTGATCATTATCAGCAATAATTTTTACATGATTGTTAATACTTTCTATTGTAAATAAGCTAAATAAATTTTCATTTGAGGCTAAAGTAAAGAAAGTTCTTGATAACAGCATATTAACAAATTTATTATTAACATATCCATAGTTAATAACGGTTCTCAAATTAAGATGATCACCAATTACACTAATTTTAAAACCTCTTGATATTAATTTTTTTATGAAAGTATAAGGAAATAAATCTTCTTTATTAGAATGTTTTCTATAATAAATTAAAAAATCAATATCCTTAGCACTATTAGGTTTTTTATTAATTAGTTTAAATATATAATTAAAATCGCTTTTTAGTATTGTTGATTTCTTTAAAATTGGTTTTAACAAATCTGTAGAAAAGTATATTTTGTTTAATCTAATGTTAAGAAAAAATTCACTAATTTTATATAGGCAAGGGAATATATATTTTCTGATAATTTTTTTTTTGTCTTTTTTAAAATTCGATCCGCCTGTAATAGGACCTAAAATAGTTTTGGGTGGTAAAAAAATAAATAATAAACAATTCCACAGAGGAATAAAGTTTACAAATGCAATTTTTTTTTTTTTTAAAAAAAAATACCAACAAAATCCTATGCCAACAATAGGTGAAATATATTTATAATTTAAAATCTTAAATAAAAAAGTATATTTCGAAAAATTTCTTTTTACAGTAAATATGTAGACTTTATGGTTAATTGATTTTTTACTAAGAAATAATCTAGCAAGATTACCTTCCCCTGTATTTTCTGAAGTATCACAAGCCCAGCAATATAATGTTTTCATTATTAATTTTAAATTATTTGAATTTTTAAATTTTTTAATTTTTTACTTAAAAAGTAAGAATAAAAAAAGTACATAAATGTTAAGAACAATCTCTTCAATCTTCTAATTGTGTCGTATCTTAGCCTCCATATAAATTCGAAATTTATAAATTGATCCGGAACTTTTTTTTCGCTGCCCGATGCAATAGCTATCGAACCACCAATACAAATAATTTTAAAATATCTGTTTATACTTGATAAGTAATTAGCAACAATTTCTTGTTTTGGCGTTGGTAAAGTAATCAAAATTAATTGTTTTTTTTTTATTCTATAATTTAAATTATCAACTATTTTTTCAGTAGTGGCATAGGGAAGTTTGATGTTTATAATAGGAAGTTTAAACTTTTTTTCTAAAAATTTTTTTCCATCAGGTTTCAAGTTTCCAAAAACAACAATTTCCTTAATATTTTTAATTAATTTAATACTTAAAATAATATCTCGACCTGGAATTTTTTTTATATTTTTTTTTAAAATTTTAGAAAATATTCCGTCAGGCCAATTTATCATATACTTGTTTTTAGATATATCGCCAGAACCATAGCTTCCTAAAAATGCTAGATTCATTGCAGATAAAATAAAATTTTTATTCTGCTTTAATTTATTAATATTACTTATTATCCTAAAATCGTATTCATAATTATCAGAAAAAAATTTACTAATTTTTATTTTAAATGAAGTATTCAATTTTTCTTGATTAAAAAAAAAGAATTGTTTTATTTTTACAGGAAATCTCATTAAAATATAAATTAAATTAAAATTTATATTATTCAATTTGAAGGATTTTATGATTTCAATAGTTGAAATAATATAAGAGAATATATCTTTACCCGAGATCCCACCTGTTTTCATTCTTGTGACTAGGGTTTTTAGTGGTAAAAAATTATAATTTTTTTTTAAAAAAATTCTAAGAAAGAATTCAAAGTCAGCAGCTATTTTAAAGTTTTCATTATATAAATTATTATCTAAGTATAATTCTTTTTTTATAAACGCCCCAGGATGAGGAGGCATTAATCCAAATTTTAAATGATCTTTTTTAAATCGTATACCACTATAATACCTAGTAATTTTTTTAAAATTATCATTATTAAAAAAACTGACATTTCCTAAATAAATACTGAAATCAGGTTTTTTTTTTATTTCTTTAATAACATCATTGATCGTGTTTACTGAATTAAAAATATCGTCAGCATTTAAAATGCATATGAAATCTCCTGTTGATTTTAATATTCCCAAATTCATTGCATTGTAAATCCCAGATTTAGTCTGATGAATAATTTTTTTATTTTTAAACTTATACTTTTTTATTATTTCAAGAGTTCCGTCTGTTGATCCGCCGTCGACTATGACATGTTCAATATTGTTATAACTTTGTATTAAAATAGAGTTTAAAGTGTGAATTATTGTGTTTTTATTATTTAAAGTAACAGTTACTATTGAGATTTTCATTTTAAATTATTTAATAGTATAAAATATATTTTAATATATTTTATAATTTAATGAAAAAAAAAGCATTAATAACTGGTATTACAGGTCAAGACGGATCGTATCTGGCAGAATTTTTATTGAAAAAAGGCTATATTGTTCACGGAATCAAAAGAAGATCATCAAATTTAAATACGCAACGAGTGGATCACCTATATATAGATCCTCACTATAAAACTAATTTTTTTTTACACTACGGTGATATTATTGATTCAAGTAATGTTTCTGAATTAATAAACAAAATAAAGCCTAATGAGATTTACAATCTTGCAGCACAAAGCCACGTTCAAACAAGCTTTTTAACACCTGATTACACAACCCAAGTAAATGCTTTGGGAGCTTTAAGAATTTTAGAAAGTATTAGATTGTTAGGTTTGAAGTCGAAAACTAAATTTTATCAGGCTTCAACTTCTGAACTATTTGGAAATAGTAACAAATTTAAACAATCTGAAAAAACTCCATTTAACCCACAAAGTCCTTACGCTACATCAAAACTTTTTGCATATTGGATTACTAAAAATTATAGAGATTCCTATGGAATTTTTGCTGCAAATGGTCTTCTCTTTAATCATGAGTCTCCAAGGAGAGGTGAGACTTTTGTTACTAGAAAAATAGTCATCGCTCTATGTAGAATTGCATTCGGTTTAGATAAAGTTCTTTATCTTGGAAATATAAATTCTTTAAGAGATTGGGGGCATGCCAAAGATTATGCTGAGATGCAATGGAAAATTTTACAGCAAAAAAAACCTGATGATTTTGTAATAGCAACTGGGAGACAATATTCTGTAAAATTTTTTTTAGAACAATGCTGTAAGTTTTTAAAAATTGATATTTTATGGAAAGGAAATAAATTGAACCAAGTAGCTTATGTAAAAAATTTTGATCCTAATATTTGCCCAAAATTAAAAAAAAATATGATAATTGTAAGAATTGACAAAAAATATTTTAGACCTAACGATGTAATTAATTTAAGAGGGGACGCTTCGAAAGCTAGAAAAAGATTAGGATGGAAAATAAAAACGAATATACATCAATTAATTAATGAAATGATGAAAGAAGAGTATCAAAAGTATTCGAAATCATAAAATAAATATTTGTAATAATTTATAAAATTTTTAAAAAATGAGAATTTTTATTGCAGGACAGGAAGGAATGGTTGGTTCTGCGATATATAAACTATTAAAAAAAAAAAATTATTTTATCATAGATTGCAAAAGAAAAGCTCTAGATCTAACAAATCAATATAAAGTAAGAATCTGGTTTAAAAAAAACCGACCTGACGTAGTAATTAATGCTGCAGGAAAAGTTGGAGGTATTCTTGATAATAGTCTTTTTCAAGCGGACTATATTTATCAAAATACTATAATTGGATTTAATTTAATTAGAAGTAGTTTAGAAAACAATGAAGTAAAAAAATTTATAAATCTAGGCTCAGCTTGTATTTACCCCAAAACAACTAAACAACCTATAAAAGAAGAATATCTTTTATCCAATTATTTAGAAGAGACTAACGAAGGTTATGCAATTGCAAAAATAGCAACACTCAAATATTGTGAATATATAAAAAAATTTTATAAAAAAAATTTTATTTCACTGCAACCTGCAAATCTTTATGGCGTCGGTGATAATTTTGATTTAAAGTCCAGTCACGTAATACCAGCATTAATTAGAAAATTTCATAAAGCTAAAATCACTAACAAGAACTCCGTAGAGGTTTGGGGTTCAGGACTAGTAAAAAGAGAGTTTTTGCACGCAGACGATTTAGCAAGTGCAGTTCTTTTTTGTTTAAAAAAAAGTATATCATATAGTTATTTAAATGTTGGTGGCGCAGATTATTTAAGTATTAAAGAGTTGGCTAAAATAATAAAAGAAGTTACTGAATTTAAAGGAAAAATAGTTTTTAACAAAAAATATCCTGATGGTGTTAAGTTTAGAAGATTAGATGTTACTCGTATGCAAAACTTAGGTTGGAGGCATAATATTAGACTTAAAGATGGACTTATAGATTACTATAATTATTTTAAAAAATTAAATATTAACTAATTTTTATAAGATTTTTTTTTAAATAATTTTTTATAATAGACATTGAAATAATTACTAATAAAAAATCAATACTAAATAAAGAGTAACTATTTTCAATAAGCCCTCTAATTAAAAAAAATAATAGTAAAGCAGCAGAATATTTTATTTCGAAATTGTTTTTGGATAAAAATAATTTTCTTTCAAAAACGACTTGGTATAAATTTTTAATAATTTGAATATTGATTATCAAAAAAATTATTACAGCGATGTAACCGCCACAAGCGAATGCATATATATATAAATTTGAAGCATTATTACTAAATTTTTTGGTAAGTTCTCTTCCTACTAAATTTCTATCAGCTTGTGGGCCGTAACCAAAAAATCTTGTTTTATCGAATTTATTTAATATATCGGACCATATTTCTAATCTTCCACTCGATGTTTTATTATCAATAATTCTACTTTTATAAATGACATCTTTATAAATATTTACATTACTCGAATTATTTTCATAAATATTTACATTACTTGAATTTTTATCAGAAATAGCAAAAGTACTTACAATAAGTGTATAAATTATTACAGGTACGAAAATAAAACTAATTATATATAAAATTTTTTTAAAAACTTTTTTTATATTAAATAGTGTTATTAGAATTATTAATAAGAAATAGCATATCAATGTTCCCCTAGACTGAGCTGCCCAAATAATTGCTGTTAATAAAATTATAAATATAAAAATAAAATATTTGATATATTTATTGTCTGTATTGTAAAATATTATCAAAGCGAATAAACTGATAACAGCCCATAATCTAGAAAGTCCTGTAATTCTTGGCATTTCTTGGTGTAAAAACAGTGAATCCGCTAAAATAAGTCCGTATATATAAGTAAAATCTGTTAATCCAGTTTTTTTAAAACTGATTGAAGAAATATATATTGTAACAAGTACAATAATAAAAATTGTAAAAAACATTAAATATTTAAGAACTTTTTCTAGATTATAATAATTAATTAATAAGAATATAGATATGGTCCCTGTTCCCAGATAAATTAAAAATAGACTATCAAAATTATAAATACTAAAATTATTATTATAAATGCCAAGCACTTGTATAAAAAAATAAATTAAAAATAAAAAATTAGAATTTTGAATGATTTTATGAAATTTAAAATTTCTAATATTTTTTAAGTATAAAAAATTTATTTTAATTAAAAAAAAAAAAGAAAGTATTGATATAATTATTGGCAGTAAAATTCTTAGGGCATTAATACTTTTTATAAACGAAACACCAAAACCGTTGATTTCCTCAGGTAGTGTATTTATTGCTGCCCACAAAAGAAACCAGAACGTAAAAATGTAAAAATATAAAATTTTTTTTTTTAATGTCATATTTATAATTATGAACAAATATTTGATGCAAATAAAAAATTATGTATACTCATTGTATGGTCTTGTATAATAATGTTTTTAAATTTAATAAACTATTAGTTATAATTTTTCCGTTTTTACTTATTTCTGGGCCATTTTTAACAGATTTAGCATGCATAATTATTGGTCTTACTTTTTTTTTATATTGCTGCAAAACGCGCAATTTTAATGACTATAAAAACTATATAATTTATTTTTTTTTATTTATTTATATTTATCTTAATATAAATTCCATTTTTTCTTTTAACCCAAAAATTTCATTACAAACTTCCTTGAGTTATATTAGGATAATTTTATTTATTGTATCTTTAAGTTTTTTTTTTAAAAAATATGAAGAATTAAAATATTATTTATTTTATTCATTCTTATTATCTTTATTATTAATTCTTATAGATTCATTATTTCAACTTCATACAGGATATAATCTTCTAGGATATAAAGCTCACATTCAAAGAATAAGCAGCTTTTTTGGTGATAAATTAATTTTGGGTAGTTATGTTTCAAGATTGTTACCTTTCTTTATTGCTCTAACATTTGTTACTAAATCAAACAAAAATGATTATTTAATACTGTTTTTATTACTAACAAGTGGTTTTTTAATTATTATTTCAAATGAAAGAACGGCATTTATTTATTACGTATTGTTAATTATTTATTATTTCTTTTTAAATTTTAATAAAAAAATTTTTAATAAATTTATTTTTTTTTTAACATTTATTTTTTTATTATTATCTTTTTTTAAACCCTCTATATTTAATAGAGTATTTGTGCATACATTAAATCAATATAATGAAACAAAGAATATTTTTGCTTTAAGTTACAGACATCAATCACATTTTCAAACTGCCTATAAGATGTTTTTAGATAAAAAGTTATTAGGCCATGGGCTAAAATCATTTAGAAATCTTTGTGATAATCAAAAGTATAATGTAACCGAAAAAATAATTTTAGATCATACATTTTATGCAAAGAAGAGTGGAATATTTTCATTAACTATTCAAGAAGGAGTAAGTGCTCAATTTTATACAATAGAAGACAATTATGAAAAAAGTATTTATGAATTTAATTTATATGAACATTTTACTCGCTACGTAGTAAATAGTGAATATGTTAAGGAAGGTCAAAAATTATTTTTCACTACATCGTATTTAAACGGTTGCAATACTCATCCGCACAATATTTATCTGCAATTTTTATCAGAGTTAGGATTAATAGGTTTTTTTTTTTTTATAATTTTTTTTATTTATGTATTATATCGATTAATATATTTAACTATTTCAAATTTTAAAAAAAAACTCACAGATGTTAATAAATGCAAGAGTTTTATTCTTTTTGGAATTTTTTTAAGCATGACACCAGTTTTGCCATCAGGTAATTATTTTAATAATTGGCTATTAGTTATTACCTATTTTCCAATTGGATTTTACTTATCTTTACCAAAGTATAGCAAATGATTCCTTTTTTGTTTTTTATAATAGTAATTAATTTAATTCTTATATTATTTTTTAAACCTTTATCTAATTTTTATAATCAATTTGATTATCCGGACTCTAAAAGAAAAATTCACAGCAAGCCAGTTTCTTTGTTAGGAGGAACTTTTGTTATTATTAATATTTTTTTTGTAATATTTTTTGATAAACTTTTCTTTTCGATTATTGATTATAAAATATTTAAGAGTTTTACAGACGTATATATTTTTTTATTTTTATCTTTAGTTTTTTTTTTATTAGGGTTTTTTGATGATAAGTTTAATATTAATGCAAACAAAAAATTATTTTTAACTTTTTCTTTTTTAAATATACTTTTATATTTCGACAATTCTCTTTTAATTAAAGATTTAAATTTTAGTTTTTTTTATAAAGAAATTGCTCTAGAAAGTTTTAGTTATTTTTTCACTATTCTTTGTTTTTTACTTTTTATTAACGCATTCAATATGCTAGATGGCATTAATGGACAAGCCGCTACATACAGTTTATTTTTATTTTTTATTTTGTTAACCAAACAAATTTTACCGCTATTTTTAATATGTTTGACAATAACTCTATTTTCATTTTTGTTCTTAAATTTTAAAAGTAAGACTTACCTAGGTGATAGCGGATCTTTAACTCTTGGTTTCATATTGAGTTATCTATTTGTAAAATCATATTCTATTAATACATTTTATGCTGATGAGATTTTTTTAATTATGTCTATACCTGGTTATGAATTATTAAGGTTATCAATAGAAAGAATTATAAAAAAAAAACATCCTTTTAATGGAGATAATTTACATATGCATCATTTGTTAATTAAAAAATTAAAATTCTTTAAAACATTTATTCTGTTGCAAGTATTAATGTTCTGTCCTTATTTACTTTATAGGTTGTCTGGTAGCTTTTATTTTTCTTTTTTTTTATCTTTATTTGCATATTCTCTTTTGATGATAAAATTTAATCAAAAATGCAAATGAATAAAATTAATTTAAGGGATAATATATATTATTTATTTTTATTAATTTTTTGTTTTTCAATTTTTAATGTTTTTTTAAATTCCTACATTATTTTAAAATCTAATTACCAGCAGAGAATGATTAAATATGGTGGCTTTTGTGATTATCACGGATATGGATTTGCCAAACAAATTGTTGAAAAATATCGTTTAGATTTTAATATAGCTACTATCAATGCTTACGATTATCCACCTGTTCAGGGATATTTTTATAATATAAAAAAAAAAAATAATAATAATTATTTTATTTTAATTAATTACAACTCAGAAAGTCTTAGGACTTTTATCAATAACAGAAAATTTAATATTCTAGAGAAGAAAGATAATTGTTATTTTATCAAAATTAATGATTGAATTATTTTTTATTTTCCTCAGTGTGTGGATTTATTTTATTATTTTTTCTTATCCTCTAAATTTATTTAATAGTAATTATATTTTAAAAACTAACAAATTGACATTTTATGATTGTATTTTATTTAATATCTTTATTCACCTTAGTTTTTTTTTATTATTTTCCTTCTTTAAATTAAATTTGCAATTTATTTTTCTTATAGATTTTGCATTAGCAATAATTT
>JACCDP010008755.1_pt1 | contig 31774 bp, 26 predicted proteins | sample 7445841 | NCBI WGS metagenome assembly JACCDP01 (sample SAMN15323441, study PRJNA562643) | freshwater metagenome | isolation source: river surface water | place: USA:Blue River Watershed | collected 2017-08-17 | reverse complement strand
AGGATTTGCGCATGGATTTGTGGTGTTAAGTGAAACGGCTACTTTCTTTTATAAAGTAGATAAGTTTTATGAGCCGGGCAACGAAGTAGGCATTATGTATAACGATCAAGATTTGAATATAGATTGGAGATTAGCAGAGCGTGAGATCATCTTATCAGAAAAAGACAAAGCATTAGGAAGCTTCGCGGAATATGCGGCTTCTTTATAAATTAAAATCTAATGAAGGGAATTATTTTAGCAGGCGGTTCAGGTACAAGATTGTATCCTATTACCAAGGGAATTAGTAAGCAATTAATGCCTATCTATGATAAGCCCATGATTTATTATCCTTTGTCTGTTTTAATGTTAGCAGGTATCAAGGAAGTTTTAATTATTACTACACCTGAAGACAATGATCAATTCAAAAGATTATTGGGAGATGGTTCTGAAATAGGTTGTTCATTTAGTTATGCTGTGCAAGCAGTACCAAATGGTTTAGCACAAGCATTTGTGATTGGTGCAGATTTTATTGGAAAAGATAAAGTAGCATTAGTATTAGGAGATAATATTTTTTACGGTGCTGGTTTTAGTAAATTGGTTCAATCATTTAATGATGTAAATGGTGCAGCGGTATTTGCTTATGAAGTAAACGATCCTGAGCGTTATGGTGTGGTAGAGTTTGATGCCAATAACAATGCCTTATCCTTAGAAGAAAAACCTAAAGCACCTAAATCTAATTACGCAGTACCTGGTTTGTATTTTTACGATAACCAAGTAGTGGAAATTGCGAAGAATATTCCAGCATCACCCAGAGGAGAATACGAGATCACGGATGTCAATAAGATATATTTAGAGCGTAAGCAATTACAAGTGGGTATCATGAACCGTGGAACAGCTTGGTTGGATACAGGTACTTTTGAGTCATTGGCAGATGCCTGTGAGTTTGTGAGAGTAATTGAGAAGCGTCAGAGTCAAAAGATCGGTTGCATTGAAGAAGTTGCCTACAGAATGGGCTTTATAGATAAGGCACAATTATTGGTTTTAGCCGATAAATATGCCAAAAGTGGCTATGGGGAATACCTTAGAGGCCTAAAAAAGTAAATAATTACTGAACCTTTCTGATAATTTGTTGTTTTTGTAGTATGTCATCATATACCATCAAGGATTTAGAGAAGATTTCTGGAATCAAAGCGCATACTATACGCATTTGGGAACAGCGTTATCAATTTCTTCAGCCTCAGCGTACTGAGACAAATATTCGTACATATTCAAGTGATGAACTAAAAACCATATTAAACGTTTCTTTGTTAAACAAATATGGTTTCAAGATCTCTCACATTGATAAGATGTCTGCAGAGCAGATGGAAGACAAGATTTTAAGTCTTAATCAAATTGATGCACAAAAGGAAAGGGTAGTGAATGCCTTGATCAAGGAGATGGTGTCTTTAAATATGGCCAATTTCGAAAGACAAATGGATACCTATATTGGACAAAAGGGTATTGAAAAAACCATTATTGAAATTATTTTCCCATTCATGGAAAGAGTGGGTATACTTTGGATTACCAATCATATCAATCCTGCGCAAGAGCATTTGGCAACGAATGTTATTAGACAAAAGATTATTCTAGGTATAGAAAAACTACCTCCAGTATTGAATTACTCAAAGCGCATTGTGTTGTTCATGCCAGAAGGTGAATACCATGAGATTGGTTTGTTGTATGTACATTTCTTATTAAAACAAAGAGGGTTCTATATTGACTATTTAGGTGCGAATGTGCCAATGATTGATTTAAGATACCTATCTGAGTTCCATAAAGTAGACTACTTATATTGTCATTTAACTTCTCCTGCGAAGAATTTTAAAATTCATAAGTTTTTTGAACAACTAAGTGAAGTAAGTAAAATCATCCCAATTGTTATCTCTGGTCAATTGGCACAAGCGTATAAAGGTCAAATAGCGGGCAATATTCAATTGAAGCGTACCCTTGCTGAGACCATTAGCTTCTTAGAAAGCATTTGATAATCAATAACTTAGATCCTCAATTTATTTTGTTTAATTTATTTTAAAAATAATTAAACAAAATTAAGGCTGGTATACAAATTCTGTTTAACTTTAACTTTCAAAGATTAAACAAAATAATATGTCAACAGCTGAATTTACCTTGTTTTTAAGTGAGAACTCAGAATTTCTTCGCCCTTTTGCGATTAATTTGACTAAGGATCATGAATCTGCAAAAGATTTATACCAGGAAACTTTGTTTAGAGCCTTGTCTAATAAGGATAAGTACAATGTAGGTACCAATATCAAAGCATGGTTGTATACGATTATGCGTAATATCTTTATCAACGATTATCGTAAGAAATCAAAACAATCCACTGTTTTTGATAATAGCCCCAATGACTTTTTAATCGATCAAACTAATAATAAAGTAGTTAATGATGCAATAACTAACTTAAATTTGGGGGAAGTGAATCAATTGATTTATGACTTACCTGAATTATTTAGAACTCCGTTTCAATTATATTATGAAGGGTATAAGTACAATGAAATCGCAGATGCTTTAAATGAACCTTTAGGTACTATCAAAAGTAGAATTCACTTTGCTAGAAAAATTTTAAAACAAAAGATTCAACGTTACTAAAATAAATGCCTTCTCATTCAAAAAAAGTATTAATTATCGGAGCTGGTTTTGCAGGATTATCGGCGGCAAGTTTTTTAGCTCAAAAAGGTTGGAATGTTACAGTAGTAGAAAAAAATACTTTACCTGGTGGTCGTGCAAGAAAATTCGAATCGAATGGTTTTGTTTTTGATATGGGTCCAAGCTGGTATTGGATGCCAGATACATTTGAAAGATACTTTTCATTATTTGGAAAAAAAGTATCTGATTTCTACCAATTACAAAGATTAGATCCCTCTTATAGAGTGTATTTTGAAAAAGCTCAATGGGATATTCCTGCTAATTATGAGGCATTACAACAATTACTTGAATCAATAGAACCCGGCGCAGCTAAGGCTTTGGATGGTTTTATGGAAGAGGCAAAGTTCAAGTATGAAGTAGGTGTTGGAAAATTAGTACATCAACCTGGACAATCACTCACCGAATTAATTGATATAGATTTATTCAAAGGAATATTTAAGTTGGATGTTTTTCAATCTATGAAAAAACATATTGCAAAGTATTTTAAGCATCCATACATTCAATTTTTAATGGAGTTCCCAGTTTTATTTTTAGGAGCGCTTCCAGAAAATACACCGGCATTATATAGTTTAATGAACTATGCAGATATTAAAGGAGGTACATGGTATCCTGAACATGGAATGTATAGCATTGTAAAAGGTATGCATGCATTGGCTGTTTCATTAGGTGTTGAATTTAAGTTAGGAGAAGAGGTTACAAAAATTGAAGTAATCAATGGTGTAGCTAAAAAAGCCTATACTCGTGTTGTAGAAACAAAAGAAAATAGAGCATATGATTTTGATATCATCGTTGGTGCAGGTGATTATCATCACATAGAAACGGTTTTGTTAGAACCCGCATATCAGTCTTATTCAAAAAAATATTGGGATACCAGGGTAATGGCTCCAAGTTCATTATTGTACTATGTTGGATTGAATAAAAAATTACCTGGTGTAACGCATCATTCTTTGTTTTTTGATACCGACTTTGGTGTACATGGTAAAGAAATTTATACAAACCCACAATGGCCATCACATCCATTATTTTATGCTTCTGTTCCTTCTGTTACAGATCCTACAGTAGCTCCAGAGGGTTGTGAAAATTTATTTTTATTAATTCCTGTTGCCGCGGGTTTGGAAGGAGACACCGAAGCTGTTAGAGAAAAATATTTCAAGGATTTGATCGGTAGATTAGAAGTTAAATGGGGCGTATCTATCATGGAATCAATTGTTTATAAGAGATCTTTCTCTGTTGCTGACTTTAAATCCGATTACCATTCCTTCAAAGGGAATGCCTATGGTCTTGCGAATACTTTAATGCAAACTGCTAATTTGAAGCCATCTTGTAGAAGTAAAAAAGTAAATAACTTATATTACACTGGTCAATTAACAGTGCCGGGTCCTGGAGTGCCACCAAGTTTAATAAGTGGGGAAGTAGTAGCCAATTTAATTGATAAAAATTATTCAAAATAGATGTCATCTTTTCAACTATATAATGAAGTTACCGCATTAAGTAGCCAACATACTACTTTAATGTATAGCTCTAGCTTTTCTTCAGCTATTAAATTGTTGCATAAAGATTTGAGACAACCTATTTATGATATTTATGGCTTTGTAAGATTTGCTGACGAGATTGTAGATACTTTTCATGATTACGATAAGAAGACTTTGTTTGATCAATTCAAGAAAGACACTTATATCGCCCTAGAACAAGGGATTAGTTTGAATCCTATCCTGCATCGTTTTCAAATGACTTATCGACAATACAATATCGATCCAGCTTTATTAGATGCTTTCTTGTATAGCATGGAGATGGATTTAAGTCAACATGCACATGATGAGGGTTCATATCAGAAATATATATATGGAAGTGCTGAAGTAGTTGGTTTAATGTGTTTGTATATTTTCTGTAAAGGAGATTTAACAAAATACGAACAATTAAGACCTGCTGCTCAAAGCTTGGGAGCTGCTTTTCAGAAAGTGAATTTTCTGAGAGATATTAAAGCAGATTTTGAGGGTTTGGATAGAGTGTACTTTCCTAATTGCGATTTTAATCATTTTACAGAGAAAGATAAATTAGCCATTGAGGAAGATATTCAAAAAGATTTCGAAAATGCATTAGAGGGCATTAAAGCCTTACCTTTGCAGTGCAGATTTGGCGTGTATGTGGCTTACAAATATTATTATTCTTTGTTCAAGAAGATAAAGAAAACAGAGCACCATGCCATTTTAAAAACCAGAATAAGAATTCCTGATTATGGAAAAGTAGTAATTCTGGCAAAAGCGAAATTGAGGAGTCAATTAAATTTTTTATAAAAGTAAAATTATTTGTATGTTATTTGTAGCAGTAATGTTGGCGACATTTTTTATTATGGAAGGTATAACATGGTTGACGCACAAATATGTGATGCATGGATTTTTATGGGTATTACATGAAGACCACCATCAACCCACAGGACATGTTTTAGAAAAAAATGATGCCTTTTTCTTAATATTCGCTATTCCAAGTATGGGCTGTATTTTTTACGGAACCATTATGGGTGGTCCATTATGGGTAGCAGCCATTGGAGCTGGTATTGCAATGTATGGTTTCGCTTATTTCTTATTTCACGAAGTAATCATTCATCAAAGAATCAAGTGGTTTACAAGATCTAATAATAGATATATCAAGGCAATTAGATGGGCACATAAGATGCATCACAAACATTTGCATAAAGAAGATGGAGAAAGTTTCGGAATGCTTTTTGTTGCAAAGAAATATTGGGATAAGGTTCGCAGAGACGAGATGTTGCAAAACAATGGATAAGTACGATTATATTATTGCTGGTGCTGGTTGTGCTGGACTTTCATTACTTCATTATATCCATCAGGATAGTTCATTGCATCAAAAGAAAATTTTGATCATCGACCAAAATTTAAAAAAATCCAATGATAGAACCTGGTGTTTTTGGGAAGAAGGATCATCCGATTTTGAAAGTTTATTGACCACTTCTTGGAATACAATTTCTATTCATCAGGCTGATCGAAATTTCTATTTACCTACTGCCCCTTTTACCTATAAAATGATAGAAGGGCTTTCATTTTATGAAAGCATTATTGCAAAAGCAAGACAATCCGAAAACATTGAATGGAAGGAAGTTAAGATTGAATCGATCAATGATCAGATCGTTTATTGGGAAGGCGGTGCTGCTACAGCAAAGTATATCTTTTCAAGTATTCTTCAGTATAATCCAGTATTCAAGGATGCGAATAGTATACATGAGTTAAATGATTTGGCAAAGCGTTATACTGTAAAGCCTTTTTTATGGCAACATTTTAAAGGAGTGACAGTTGAATTTAACAATGAATTATTTGATCCTTCATGTGCTAGATGGATGGATTTCAATGTAGATCAACAGAAAGCTACCGCATTTATGTATGTTCTACCCATCCACAAAAAGAAAGCCTTAGTGGAGTACACTGTTTTTTCAAAATATATATTGGATAAAAAGGATTATGATGATTCAATTAATTCTTTTATTGCTTTACATTATCCAAATCAAACTTATACTATACTACATGAAGAATTTGGTGCTATACCAATGACTCAGAACAGTTTTTCTTCCGGTCAAACCAGTGGATATATTCCTATTGGTACTATAGGCGGTGCTGTGAAAGCCAGTACCGGATTTGCATTTAAGTCTATACAAGAACAAACCAAGAAAATTGCAGCTGCATTATCTAAGGGTGAACAACCTACAGCCATATTAAAAAAAACAAGGCATTCTTTTTATGATGCTGTTTTATTAGATATTTTATACAATGACAAAATGAGTGGGGCTGAAATTTTTACGCGTATTTTTTCCAAGAATAAGGCAGCTACCGTATTTAGATTCTTATCAAATACCTCTAGCATTTTTGATGACATAAAAATTATGGTCACACTACCAACAAGGCTTTTTCTATTTACCGCTATTCGTGTATTATTGCGGTGGAAATAATTTAATTCAAAGGCCTTGTCGTACAATGGTTAGTACAAGAGTTTCCGAAGCTCTAAATCCAGGTTCGATCCCCGGCGAGGCCACAAGCTTTTTTCAACGAAGTTGAAATGAACAAATCATGAGTAAGCAAAACAAGCTTGCTTGATTTTGCGCAAGAATGATTGGTTCAATTATCAACCGAAGGTTGAGAATAAAAAAGTTTGAGTTAGTCCGATAATTTGGGTAGACAACACGAGCGAAGCGAGTGTTGGCAGCCCCGTTAAACTATTTTGAAAAAATAGTTGGCAGGGCTTTTTTCAACTAGAAAACTTCTCCAAGATTCATGAAAATCCCTTGGGACCCGCCTTCTCCAAAAGCGTAATCTATGGCAACATTGGTATTGGAATGTTTATTAAGCTTTATTCTAATTCCAGCTCCATAGCCAGTTCTAATTTGTTGTAAACCTTTTTGTAAGGGTTCTGCGACAGAAAGCATATTTGCAAAAACAACTCCTCCAATAAAACCATTTTCTGTGATGCCAAATCTATATTCGGATTCTGCAAAAAATAATTTTTCTCCTCTAAATCTTCCTTGTATAAAACCTCTTCCTGTATTGGAATTTCTATCTGATGCAGTGTAGGGAATATCGAGATAGGGGGCTTTCCCGCTTAAGGTAAGTACATTATAGCTCCAAAATGCCAACATGTTTTTTCTAAACAATGGAATATATTTTCTCAGATCCATTGTAATACTCTGTAGTGCATAATCACTACCCAAGAATGTAAGATTAGATCTATAAGATAGATTTAAATAAGCAGATGCGGTATTTGGATTGACAATACTTGTTCTACTATCATACAAAAGATCTACTGTAAGGCCAGTTGAATTGGAGGTTTTTGATGGGCCATATTGTGTAAATCCGTATATAGGTTTATTCACTGTTGATGAGTCAGATATGTTCCAACGAAAATCTATATTTAATCCGGGACCTATATACCAATTTTGAGCAATTCTTTTTACAATGGACTGATGTAATTTTAAATAAGAATAATCAATTTGATCAAAACGATCCAATTGATTATTGGCAGTGCCTAAGCCAAAATCTTTTTGAGGAAATTTTAAGTAAGACCAATTGGTATTAATATTGTACTCATTATTTTTCAACCAGATATTGCTTATAAATTGACTTATAATTTGTTTATTCTGGGTGATTTTTAATTCGGTAGAATAAGTGGCATTTTTTGTGGCTAAGTATTTACTTGGTTTTACGTAGTTGGCATTCAAAGAAGCTGCCAATTTACTAATCATGCTATATTCAACTGCTGGAATAAATGAAAATTGAGGTTTAGATATGGTCTCGCCTATGGATCTATCTTTATTGATTTTTAGTACTCTATAAATACCATCTACAAAATCTACCATAGAGTCTTTGCCAGGCTGTTTATAAAAGGCTAAAGTAAAAATATTTTTTTTATGTAAACTACTATCTTTTTGTAATTGAGCTTTACTAGTATATGAAATCAACATAATACTTATTCCAACAAAAAGAGGCTTTTTAAGGATTTTGTACAAATGATTAGTTTTTATAAAAGGTAATTTTCACAAAGTTACACAATATTTACCGATCTATATTTCAGCGAGAAGTTTCGTATCTTAGATCTCTTGAAGAACGTCTTTGCCATAATTTGTTTGTTTTGTTTACTACTTACAGCTAGTAGTATAAGCTATTTCTATTGGTTAGAAGAAGAGTTACATGAAAAAGAAATATTTGCTCTTATTGACACTGGAGAATGGAATATTGAAAATTTGAATGCATCATCTAGTCAAATTAAGCTTGAATTAAAAGAAAAAGACCATCTACCCGAAGGATATACTTGGGAAGAAGAGGGAAGAGAGTTTAGTTATAAGGGGATGTTTTATGATATCATTTCGTTTAAAAAAACTTCAAAAGGCTGGGAATTGATTGCTGTATCTGATGAAGAAGAAGCGGAAATGGTAGCAAAACAATCTAATCACTCAGATCGTCAACAATTAAAGTTTTCAAAAATTCAATTGATCTTTATATCCCCTAGTTATATACAAACAAGTTATTTATTCGATCTTCCAAATATATTATATACTGAATTTCATACTGAAATTACTCAACGCACAATTAGTCATCATTCACCTCCTCCAGAGTTTATTTAATTTTTAATTATTAGGTCAATTATTTTGACCAATCATTCTCTTTAAAAAATTAAATATGCGAAAATTAATTTTAGCAATTTTATTGATTGGGGGTGGTTTGGAGCTGAGTGCACAAAAAGATACAAGCAACTCTTTGAAAGATGTTGTAGTATATGCAAATAAGTTTCCAACACTTTCCAAGAATATTATTCAAACTATTGGAGTTATAACTGATAAAAATTTAATTCAGTATCAGTCAACTACAGCAGATATTTTGACTGCATCTGGACAGGTTTTTGTTCAAAAAAGTCAACAAGGTGGAGGAAGTCCAGTAATAAGAGGTTTTGAAGCAAGTAGAATATTGTTACTTGTGGACGGGGTGAGAATGAACAGTGCTATATTTAGATCTGGGCATTTACAAAATATTATTACTGTAGATAATATGAGTTTAGACAGAGTTGAAGTGAATTATGGCCCTAGCTCAACCATGTATGGATCTGATGCTTTAGGCGGAGTCATTAATTTATTCACTAAAGCGCCCCAGTTACATAATAGTAAAAAGTGGAAGACTAATGGGAATATGATTTATAGATATGCCAGTGGTCAAAACGAGAATCGTCAGCATATTGACTTTAATATAGCCAATCATAAATGGGCTTTTGTAAGCTCTTTTACCAATAGTCGCTTTGGCGATCTAAGACAAGGAAACAAAAGATTAGCAGCATATCCGGATTTTGGAAAAAGATTATTTTATGTTTCTACTGAAAATGGGGTAGATGTTATAAAAGATAATAGGGCCAATGTGAATATTCAAAAAAATACAGAATATGATCAAATTGATTTCTTACAGAAAATTTTGTACAAGCCTTCTGCTAATACAGAACATCTTTTAAATTTCCAGTTATCTAATTCATCCAATATCAATAGATATGACCGTTTATCTGAAAGCAGTAAAGGAGTACCAATATTTGCAGAATGGTATTATGGACCCCAATTGAGAAATATGATATCTTATAAATTGAATAAAACACAATTAAAAGGATATTTTCAAGAATTAGCTATCAATGCGAATTACCAACACTTAGAAGAAAGCAGAATTACTAGAAGATTCCAATCAAATAATAAAGATACTAGATTAGAAAAAGTGGATATTTTTGGATTAGTTGCCGATTTTTTACATACAGATAAAAATGGGGAAATACATATTGGGGTTGAATCTTATTATAATATTGTACAATCTACTGCCAATAGAACCAATACTTCCTCATTGGCAAAAACTCCTATACCTACTCGCTATAGTGATGGACCAACCAATATGGCTTATCAAGCAGTTTATGTGCAGCAAACCAAATACTTGCATCCAAAATGGGTGCTTAATGATGGATTGAGATTGAATTTCGTACAATTGAATGCTCAGTTTAAGGATACCGCTTTAATGCATTTACCATTTACTGAGGCTAAACAAAATAATACTGCATTGACTGGTAATATTGGCATAGCCTATAATGGTGATAAAGGAATTAGATCCACATTTGGTATAAGTTCAGGCTTTAGAGCCCCCAATGTAGATGACTTAACCAAGGTTTTTGATACTAGGACTGGTTATGTTTTGGTGCCCAATAAAAATTTGAAACCAGAATATACCTATAATGCAGAATGGACAATATCTAAAAGTAGCTCTCTGTATTCTATAGGAGCTAGTGTTTTTTATACTTTGTTTAATAATGCATTGGTGGTTGATAAGTTTACATGGAATGGCAAGAGTGCCATTTTATATCAAGGTCTATTGAGCGATGTATATGCTACACAAAATAAAGCAAAAGCCAATTTATATGGATTTAATGTAAATGGAAGATTAAGAATTATGCAAGGCACAGAGTTGAATGCTACTTATACTTATACTAAAGGAAATTATATTGATCAATCAAAAAGAATGCCTTTAGATCATATACCTCCTGCTTATGGAAGATTTGGACTAAAGCATAATAACAAAGTATGGAATGCAGAAATTTTTAGTGTCTTTAATAGTTGGAAGCGAATAGCTGACTATAATTTAAATGGTGAAGACAATGAGATATATGCTACTAAAGATGGAATGCCTTCATGGATGACACTTAATTTTAATGCGCAATTTATTCCAACCCAGGATTTGACTATTGGTTTTGGTGTTGAAAATATCACAGATCTCAATTATAGACATTTTGCAAGTGGTATCTCTGCTGTCGGAAGAAATTATTTATTGAGTTGTAAAGTAAATTTCTAATATTTTAAAGATCCAATATTGCTAGAGAATATTTTTACTGCAATAGCTAAAAGAATCACTCCAAAAAATTTACGCACTGCTAGCAAGCCCCCGGGCCCTAGCAGGCGTTCTATTAAGTTCAAAGATTTTAATACGATATAAATAATAATAAGGTTTACAACTATTCCGGCTAATATATAAACTTCTTCAAAGTTTGCCTTAAGCGACATGATGGTTGTTAAGGTTCCGCTTCCAGCAATGATGGGGAATGCAATTGGAACAACAGAACCAGTATGACCATTTTTATCTCCTTTAAATATTTCATGACCTAATACCATCTCCAATCCTAATAAAAAGATAACAATAGATCCACCTACTGCAAATGATTTTACATCTAGCCCAAGCATTTTTAAAAAGGGTTTACCTAAGAACATAAATGCAATCATCAATCCACCAGAAATAAGTGTTACCTGGGTGGATTTAATTTTACCAACTTTTTCTTTCATGGAGATAAGCAATGGAATAGATCCTACAATATCTATTACGGCAAACAAGGTGAAAATCACAGTAAGTAGTTGGTCAAATTTAAATTCCATAAAAAAGCTTTGTATGAAGATACAAAGCTTTTTTTATTTACTTACCATTTCGTTTTACATGGATTAGCGCAAAATGAATCCAATTTGAAAGTTTTGCCCCATTGTATTGTAGCCATTAATTTCTTGAAATTGATCATTTAAAATATTTTGAGCATCCCCATAAATTTGTATTCTTTTGGAATATTGGTAGCTAATATGCGCATTCAATAAGGTATAGTAATCTAACACTACATCTTCTTTGCCATATCCACCCACATCATAACGCTTACTAATATATCTGGCCGCTACAGAAGCATCCCATTTTTTATTTAGTTTTAATTGATATTGAAAATTAACAACATGCTTTGGTCTCTTTAGTAAATAATTATAGGTAATTGTGTCTGTATTGGTTAATCTATTTTGATTGGTCTCTTTTCCGTTTAATAAAGTATAATTAATACTAAATTGATTTTGTTGATTGATTCGGTGCGTTAATTCTATTTCAAGACCATTCACATTTTGTTGAATAAAGTTGAAAAAATTAAAATCTATATAATTATAATCAATTCCATTATTTATTTTTCTATTGAACCATACCGCTCTAGTATACAATGGTGTACTGTTGTATTCCAGCCCCATTTCTGTATTAATAGATGTTTCTGCTTTTAATTGACTATTGTAGCTAATTTGGTATAAAGAAGGCGCTTTGAATCCACTTGAAATACTTGCGATAGCTCTTAATTTAGAACTTATAGCATAAGAAGGGCTTAAGGTAAATGTCTGATTGTTCCCGTATCTAGAATGATTGTTGTATCGGCTACCTAATTCAAGCAAAAACTTCTTATTGTTATTATTGATGATTACAGAACCATAGATAGCATTTTGGTATTGGAAAGTATCTTTGAATATTTCATTGTAAGGGCCCCATCCGCTAATACTTTCATAGGTTTGATTATAAGATCCGTATCTGAAATCAGAGCCCACAATGTATTGTACATTTTTTGATAATTGATAAGAGTAAAAAATATCTGCATAATGTGTACTACCATTATAGAGGTTATTCTCGTAAATTAAATAAGTTTTATCTAAACTATCGTTTAAGTAACTTCTGTCCTGTGTAGTATATTGATACTGAAATTGAAAGGAAGCTTTATCTTTTTTATATTTAAGAATCATGCCATGTATACTTGTTGCATTCTTAAAGCTAGCGTCTTTATCGTCTTTAAAAGCACCGTAATCAATACTTGCATTGTAAGAAGTTTTTCTAGAAGTCCATTGAAGGTTCCAATTTGAATTTATGTCATATTGGAATTTGGCAAACCAACTTTTGTTTTCATATGCATCATTATCATAAGTATTGGTTTTATTGGGATCGTATGCAGAAGAAAAGCCAGCAGCTGTTTGTTTTTCTAGTCCAATTAAATAATTCACTTTTTTAACACTACCATTTAATTGAAGATTGGCTCTTTTATTTTGATAGCTTCCAAAACCTGCACCCCCAGTTAACCAAGATGTAGTTTTTTTCTTAGTGATGATATTGATAACCCCACCAATAGCATCAGAACCGTACAAAGTAGATTGAGATCCCTTTAATATTTCAATTCTTTCTATTTGATCAATGGGAATCAGGTTTAAATCAAATTCATTGCTAATCATTGAAGGATCACCCACTGGAGCACCATCTATTAAAATCAAGGTTCTTCCACTTGACGCACCGCGCATATAAATGCTAGGCACTGTACCTAAATTACTTAAGCTTCCTGGAAGTTGTAAGCCAGCCTGCTCATTCAATACCTGTGCAATGGTTCTCCCAGTTTGACTGGCCAATTGTTGAGCATTGATAATGGTGAGTACTTTACCGGTGCTGTTTTGCTTCTGCTCAATTTTGTTAGCAGTCACAATAACTTCATTTAATGTGTTGTCCGTTTGAACACTGTCTTTGCTTTTTGAAAAAGCAAATGTTTTTGTGGCAATGAATACCACTAAGAGCATAAATGTTTTTTGGCTCATTGTTGTTTATTTTTTGAATGAAACAATGAGCTTCCTGATAGAAGAGAATTCTTTTACAAATCCTTGCTTTTTACCCGAAAGCTTTTGGTTACTTTAATTAGGCAGGTCTTCTGGCTCGTTCCTAACATTGCATCCTTCCCAAATTCCTTCAGTGGATATTGCAACGATTGCCTTGGCGTTGAACTTACAGCTACGGGAATAGCTCCCGGTTTTAACGGGATTCCCTTTTAATCATGTAATGAACCTAATCGAGAACAAACTTAAATGATATTCTTTGTCTCAGATTTTATATTTATTAACCTCTTGTTGAAAACTAGAATTGTTTTAATATATTTATGCTTAACTAGTAAAGGATGAAAGAAAAACAAGGGATTAATTTTTTTAGCTTAACCATGATTGTGGTGAGTTTGGTGATTGGGATGGGTATTTTTAAAACACCTGCAACGATCGCTGCAAAATCTGGTACTCCTTTGATCTTTTTTAGTGCATGGACTATTGGTGGCATTATTGCTTTATTTGGTGCGCTGACTTATGCAGAAATAGGGCAAAGATTACCTGTGATGGGAGGATATTATAAAGTATTTGCACATTGTTACCATCCTGCAGTTGGATTTACCATCAATGTTTTGATTTTAATAAGTAATGCAGCATCTCTTGCTGTGGTGGCTTTAATTGGTGCAGATTATGTGAGTGATTTATTATTTGGTAGACCTTCTAGCACGCTTTTTAACATAGGGATTGCTACTTCTTCTGTAGGACTATTTTATTTTGTGAATTTACTCGGATTGAAAACAAGTAGTAGAACTCAGAATGTTTTGATGGTGGTAAAAATTAGCTTAATTATTTTATTGATTTCTTCTTTATTTAAAGGAGTAAGTGTTCCTCCACATGGTTATAACGAAGGTAAATTATATGTATATGATGGATCTAATGGTTCTTTGTTATTATTAGTGAGTTTAGTGTCTGTATTTTTTACTTACGGAGGGTATCAACAAACCATCAATTTTGGTTCTGAAATTGCTAATCCAAAAACCATGCAAAAGGGGATTGTGTTTGGTATATTTATCGTGTTGTTTTTATATCTAGCCATTAATTATACTTATGTACAAGTAATTGGATTTGATTCCATGAAAAATGCCAATGCCATTGGCTCTTTATTGTTTGAAGCTTGGTTTGGAAAATTTGGAGCAAAAGTGTTTGATTTTGCGATGGTATTAAGTGTATTGGCTTATGTGAATGTAATTTTGATGAGTAATCCAAGAGTGATGTTTGCAATGAGTGAGGATGGGGTATTGCCTAAATTATTTCAAAGTACACATCCTACAACGGGCGCCCTTGTTCCTGGTTTAACCATTTTTGCAATGACTACTGCGCTAATTACTTTCTTTGGTAAAGGGGTAGATGATGTCTTAAGTTTTAGTATTTTCTTGGATTGCATGGGTATGAGTACTTCAGCTGCGACTCTTTTATTGCTGAGAAAGAAAAAACAGGGGGACGCTTCTGTTACCGGAGTTCTTAAAAAGTGGACACCTATACTCTGCGTCATTTTTGTATTATCTTATTTTATGGTAGCCATTGCAGTGGTGATAGATAAACCCTATTCAGCATTGACCGCTTTGGTCCTTTTAGCCTTGGTTTTGGGTATATACCGCGTTTTTTATCATCAAAAAAAGGCCATTTAACCCTTTTTTGGCTCCACTTGTCTAATATTTCAAAAGCTGAGCACTTATGAGTTACTTTTGTGAAAACAAAATGATCTTTTGTTAGACAAAATACATATGATTAAAATGAGATATATCCTTTCTTTATTAATGATCACCTTCAGTGTAGGCGTGATTGCACAAGAACCAGAAAAATGGGATCTTAAAACTTGCGTAGAATATGCCATTCAGCATAATATTTCTGTTCAACAAGCAGATGTTCAGGCAAGATTGGCCAAATTGCAAGCAGATTTAGCAAAAAGTAGTCAATTACCAACAGTTAGTGGTAGCTCTGGAATGGGTTTAAGATTAGGTCGATCTATTGATCCAACCACCAACGCATTCACCAATACGCAGTTTTTATTCAATAACTTTGGTTTAAACGGTGGTGTTCAAATTTTCAACGCAGGTAGATTAAGAAATAATGCAGCTGCTTCTCAATTTAATTGGCAAGCAAGTATAGCTGATATGCAAAATGCAGCAAATGATATTTCTTTAAATGTTGCTACTTTTTATTTACAAATTCTTTCGGCAATAGAACAAACTGAAATTGCTAAAATTCAAATTGCTCAAACAAAAGAACAATTAATTGCTACTAAGAAAAGAGTTGATGTTGGTTTGTTGCCTGAAATTAATTTATTAGAATTAGAGACACAGTTGGCAAATGACAGTAGTAATTTTATTTCTGCAATCTCAAGTGTTGAGCAAAGTAAATTAAGCTTAAAGGCTTTATTAAATTTAGATGCAGCAAAACCTTTTGATGTAGTAGTTCAGCCAGTGGAGCAAATTCAATTACAAAATTTTACTGATTTACAGCCAGAATATGTTTTTAGCATTGCATCTCAAAATCTACCAAATATTAAAGCTTCTAACTATAGAGTAAAAGCAGCTGAAAAGAATGTAAAATCTGCAAAAGCTAATTTTTCTCCAACCCTTAGTTTTGGATATGCACTGAGTTCTAACTTCTCTAATCAATTTAAATATATTGATGGAGTTGAGTTTAATGGCTATAGTACTCCTTCTGCAGCTTCTCCCATTGTGAATATCAATAATACTAAATACTTTGTTCAAAGTCCTGTATTTACACCCACAACTGCTACTAGAAATTGGAGCAGCGTTTGGAAAGGATGGGGTAGACAAGTAGATAATAACTTTGGTCAGAGCTTGGGTCTTCAATTAAATATTCCCATTTTCAATGGAGGACAAGCAAAAATTTCTTACCAACAAGCAAAATTGAATTTTAGATCTGCTTCATTACAAGAAGAAAATACGCAAAGAAAATTAAAGCAAGATATTTTCTCTGCATACACCAATGCAGTAGTAGCATTGAACAAATTAAACGCTACTCAAAAAGCAATGGTATCTGCTGAAAAAGCGTATTCTTTTGCAACCAAAAGATATGAACTTGGATTACTTGGTACAATTGAATTATTAAATAATCAAAATAACTTCTTAAGATCAAAAGTAAATTATAAAGCTGCTCAATATGAGTATGTATTTAGAATTAAACTATTGGAGTTTTATAAAGGGGTGAATTTGACATTATAATACTAATTAGATAAATTGAAAATAAACAACAATGAATAAGAAACTCATTTGGATTTCGGTAAGTGTAATCGCAGTAATTGCTTTATTGATTGGCTTAAAAAAAGCAGGCGTAATTGGTAAAGAAGAAGGTACTGAAGTAACTACCGAAAAAGTAGCATTAAGAACTATTACAGAGTCTGTTAATGCAAGTGGTAAAGTTTACCCAGAAATAGAAGTTAAAGTTAGTCCAGATATTTCTGGAGAGATCGTAAGCTTATTTGTAGAAGAAGGAGATAGTGTAAAGAAAGGACAATTACTAGCTAAAATTTATGCTGATATCTACTCTTCGCAAAGAGATCAAGTAACTGCTAGTGTAAATCAAGTAAAAGCGCAATATGAAAATGTTAAAGCAAACTTAAGTGGTTTAAAAACTGTTTATGAAAATGCAAAAGCAACCAATGAGCGTTATAAAAAATTGTTTGCAGATAAAATCGTATCTAGATCAGAATATGAACAAACTGAACAAGCATTTAGATCTGCCGAGTCTAATTATAATGGAGCAAAAGAATCAATTAAAAGTGGTGAAGCGCAAATTCAAGGTGTAAGAGCACAATTAGCCAGAGCTGAAAAAGACTTAGCACGTACTTCAATTCTAGCACCTATGGATGGTATAGTAAGTTCTATGGGCGTTAAAAAAGGGGAGAGAGTAGTGGGTACGGCTCAAATGGCTGGTACTGAAATGATGCGTGTAGCAGATATGAAGAGTATTGAAGTGAGAGTGGATGTGGGTGAAAATGATATTACGAAGGTTAAAATTGGAGATACAGCATTGGTAGAAGTTGATGCATATAACAATAGAAAATTTAAGGGTATTGTTTATAAAATAGCTAATCCGGTTTCTACTGCAACTAGTGCAATGGCTTCTTCTACAGAAGTAGCTAACTACAAAGTGCATATTCGTTTATTTACCGAAAGTTATCAGGATTTAATTAAGGAGAATGCTAAATTTCCATTTAGACCTGGTATGACTGCAAGTGCAGACATTCAAACAAAGTCTAAAGTAAATGTTATTTCAGTTCCTTTAAATGCTGTTACCACTAGAGATAAAGAAGGTCAAGGAAAGGAAACCAAGGTATCGAGCAATGCAACTACTACTAACGAAGAACCTGCTAAACCAGACGAAGAAATGTCAGAAGTAGTATTTGTTTTACAAAAAGACAATAAGGTTAAAATGATTAAAGTAAAAACAGATATCCAAGACTTAAACTACATTCAAGTGGAAGGAGTAAAAGTAGGGGATGTGGTAATTACTGGTCCTTATAGCACAGTGAGTAAGTCATTGAAGGATGGAGAACTAGTAAAACCTGTGACAAAGGAAAAATTATTTGAGGAAAAGAAATAAGTAAATGAATCTTTAAAAAGGGCGGCTCAAAAAGAGCCGCCCTTTTTTTATGTCTTTTCGTACCTTTGACCAATGCAACCATTAAAAATAGGAATTATAGGTAGTGGAAGTTGGGCTACAGCAATTGCCAAAATTGTTGCCGATAATGGCAATCATATTGCTTGGTGGGTTCGCCAACAAGGCAATATTGACTATTTCAAAAAAAGACATCATAATCCCCATTATTTAAGAAATGCTTATTTCGACGTTTCTGCTATTCAGTTTTCGTCTGATATTGTAGAAGTGATTAATGCATCTGATGTAATTATTATTGCAGTCCCATCCATTCATATTGTTTCCTGTTTAGCCAATGTAGAAGCAAAGCATTTGGAAGGTAAAAAAATTGTATCTGCTGTTAAAGGAGTCTTGCCAATACACAATATTCTATTGCATCAATATTTAGAAAAAGTATATCATTTCCCTTTAGAAAACTATTTTACACTTTTGGGGCCAAGCCATGCCGAAGAAGTTGCTGCAGAGCAATTATCTTATTTGACTTTTTCGGGGTTGGATCAAACATTTACTGAAAAAATTGCTTCATGTTTTGAGTCTGAATACATCAATACAGTGGTCAATGCAGATGTCGTTGGTGTGCAATATGCAGGGGTGGTGAAAAATATATATGCTTTGGGCGCAGGTATAGCACATGGTTTAGAATATGGAGATAATTTTTTAAGTGTATACATTGCTAATTGTGCCAATGAAATGCAATTATTACTATCAGCTATTATGCACAAAGAGGGCAATGCATGTAAAGGAGTTAATTACAATGCTTCAGTTTATTTAGGTGATTTATTAGTAACCTGTTATTCTTTACACAGTAGAAATAGAACTTTTGGCAATATGATTGGCAAGGGTTATTCTGTAAGAGCTGCTGAACTGGAATTAAATATGGTAGCAGAAGGATACAATGCAAGCAAGTGTATTATGACCATCAATAAAGATTTAAAAATGCAAATCCCAATTATTAGTGCTGTATATGCAATATTATGGGAAGGAGCATCCCCTGTGGATACATTTAAAGAGATGGAGAAGACCCTATTATAAAGAACTCTGAAGCGATTCCGTCTGCTAAAAACTTTGCTGATTTTGATAAACAATAACCCTCGCTGGTTTTGCTAAGTACTTTTTGACTTGCTAATTGAGCAATTATATTGTTGGTATGTTGAAGATAGGCTTCACCAAATTTTGATTCAATGAAGGTAAGATCAAACCCTTCCATGCATCTTAATGAGATCATCATGTATTCGTTAAATTGAGTAGAAAGCTCAAGTGATTCAATCTCAAAATTAATTTCCCCCTTTTTTAAAGATTGAGCATACAATGCATTATTGGCAATATTCCATTGTCTTGTAGAACCATTATAAGAATGTGCAGATGGTCCTAATCCTATATAATGAGCGCCTCTCCAATAGCTACTATTATGTTGACTTCTATGCCCTGGTTTTGCAAAATTTGAGATCTCGTAATGTTCGTATCCCTGTTGATTTAAAAAGTCAACAATGATGTCAAAATGTGCAGCCTGTTCTTCACTCACCACATTCTTCATTTGTCCTTTCTGAATCATGGACTGTAATGCTGTTTTTTCTTCTACTGTAAGTGCATAACAAGAAACATGTGGAATAGCGTATTCCTTAATCAAATTCAAATCTGCTTCTAAACCTGCCCTTGAATAATGAGGAGTGCCATAGATTAGGTCAATGCTAATATTTTCAAATCCTGCTTTTTGAGCCGCTTCTATTGCTTTATGTGATTGTTCCACTTCATGTGCTCGGTTCATCCATTTCAAAGCATCGTTTTGAAAACTCTGTATACCAATACTTAGCCTATTGATCCCTAATTGCTTCCAATATTGAAGTTGCTCGTCAGTAATATCGTCTGGGTTGGCTTCCAATGTACATTCTATGAAATCGTTTACAACATATTGCGTTCTTATTGCATCTGTAATGGTTTTAAGTTGGCTAAAAGATAATAATGAAGGAGTACCACCGCCAAAGTAAATTGTTTGAATGGGAGACTTCAAATAGTCTTTTCTAAGATTGATTTCAATTAGTAAAGCCTCAATAAATCCGTCTATATTATTGGTTTGCGTGCTAAAATGAAAATTACAATAATGGCAAGCTTTTTTACAAAAGGGTATATGTATGTATATTCCTGCCATAAGTTGAATTAAACCACAAAGCTAGTCATTAGTTACTAATTCTGATATAGTATACTTATTTTTGCATTGATGTTTTCAACTATTCAAAAATTATTATTTGTTGTACTAGGGTGTTTGGTATTGAGTTCCTTTACCCAAGTGGATAGTATTTCTAAAAAACTGGATAGTGCATCACTTTTATTGGACTCTGCAGTTAAAAAAGATACTTTGATGATCCAATATGTTCCAGTTATTCCAAAATCATTTCAAATAGCGGACGCCAACCATTTTAGTTTTTTACATGGATCTTCAATTGATTCTAACTATAATCCTTTAAAAGATTATAAAGCCTATTTTGCTCAGAAAAAAAATGCATTCAAATTATATAATGAACTAGTAACTAAATCAAAGAACGCGCCTATTATTTTTAGAATTGAACAAAGGTTTTCATTACCAGATAAGGATTATTTATTTTATACCATTTTTGGTTTGTTATTTTTATTTGCCTTTATTCATAATGTGTATCCTCAATATTTTCCAAAACTTTTCAGTCAGTTTAATCAGTCTTCGTTAAGGATGCTCCAAAATAGAGAACAATTATTGCAAAATAATTTAGCCTCTTTATTAATGAATATTGGATTTATTTTGAGCTTTTCTTTAATGACTACTTTATTCATTTTCAACAAGCATTTGTTGCCGCTTTCTTTTTGGGAAGTATATGGGTATATCTGTTTATTTTTTACCACATTATATATTGGTAAATATCTTTTCTTGCTGTTGGCAGGGTATACATTTAATACCATGGAACTGATACAAACCTATGTTTTTGTGATATTTATGATCAACAAAGTATTGGGTATTTTACTCATTCCTTTTATCCTTATTTTAGCGTTTGCTAAGCCCTATTTTTACGATTTTGCCATCCTTGGAAGCGCCGTTTTGGCAGTACTTCTCATATTGTATAGGTACCTATTTTCTCTAACAACTGTTAGGAATAAATTACACATATCTTCCTTCCATTTTTTTCTTTACCTTTGTGCTTTCGAAATAGTGCCCATCTTGATTTTATATAAATTAGTTGTGCAATATTTTGGTGGTACTTACTAAAACTGGAAAGTGAAAATGGCTATCAAAAAAATTCTTATTTCTCAGGCTAAACCGGAGAGTGAAAAATCTCCCTATTTTGATTTAGAGCGCAAGTATAACGTCTCTTTGTTTTTTCAGCCATTGATTCAATTAGTTGCTATTCCTGCAAAAGATTTTAGAAAATCAAAAATTGATATTACCGAATACACTGCTGTTATTTTTACTAGTAAAAATGCAATTGATCATTTTTTTAGAACCTGCGATGAATTAAAAGTTAATATCAATCAGGACACAAAATATTTTTGTATAACTGAATCTGTAGCTTTATATCTTCAGAAATTTATTATGTATCGAAAGCGAAAAGTATTTTTCGGTTCTGATGGTACAAATAAAAAATTATTTGATGTTTTAAATAAACATAAAGCCAACGAAAGATTCTTGTATGTGTGTAGTGAAAATCAACAAGATAATGAAATTGTGAATTGGCTGAAAGATCATGGCTGTACCTTCGAATTAGGTTACATGTATAGATCTGAGAGTACAGATATCAAGCCTTTGTTGAAAGAACATAAATTTGACGCTATTTGTCTTTTCACACCTAGTGGTTTGAAAAGCTTTTTAGATAATCAACCAGCTTTCAAACAAAATGGTACCATTATTGGTGCATTTGGTTCAAATACTTGTAAAGCCGTTGCAGATGCTGGCCTTACTTTACATATCCAAGTACCAAGTCCACAAACACCAAGCATGGTGGCTGGCTTGGACCAATTCTTAGCACAACAGACTAAAAAGAAGTAAATTGCACCATATGAGTGCTAATACTACATTCACGAATGCGCTCATTCATGAGCAGAGTCCTTATTTATTACAACATGCTCATAATCCGGTGAATTGGATAGCATGGTCCCCTTCCATTTTCGAAGAAGCAGCATCTAATAATAAACCTATTTTATTAAGCATTGGTTATGCAGCATGTCATTGGTGTCATGTAATGGAAAGAGAAAGTTTTGAAAATGAAGAAGTGGCCCAATATATGAATACACATTTTATCAATGTCAAAGTGGATAGAGAAGAAAGGCCGGATGTGGATCAAATTTATATGGATGCATTGCAAGCTATGACAGGCTCTGGTGGATGGCCATTGAATATATTTTTATTACCCAATGGGAAACCTTTTTATGGAGGTACCTATTTTCCCCCAAAGACCATACCACAAAGAGCTTCTTGGATGGATGTGCTAAAAGGAGTTCATGAAGCTTTTCAAACGAATAAAGAAAAACTAATTGAGCAAGCCAATCATTTAACCAATCATTTGGTTCAAACAAATATCAAAGAAAAAATAGACATTGAGCAGTTAACGGTCTTCCCAAGTATAGAAGAGTTTGATTTGATGACTAAAAGAATTTTACAAAACGCCGATACACAATGGGGTGGGTTTGGTGTCGCTCCAAAATTTCCACAAACTTTTTCTATTCAGATTTTATTAAGAAATTATTTTGCACAAAAAGATCAATCATCTATTGTTCATGCAGTAAGAAGTTTGGATAAAATGATCCAGGGAGGATTGTATGATCATTTAGGGGGTGGATTCGCAAGATATAGTACTGACGCTCAATGGCAGGCTCCGCATTTTGAAAAGATGTTGTATGATAATGCCCTTCTCATTTCAGTTTTATCTGAAGCTTATCAAATCACAAAGAAAACTGTATATAAGACAGTGATTGAAGAAACTATTCAGTTTGTTTATAGAGAGCTGTCCGATTCAACTGGTGTTTTTTATGCAGCACTAGATGCAGATAGTGAAGGGGTTGAAGGAAAATACTATACTTGGACTTATCAAGAAATAAAAACTTTGTTACCTGAAAATTTATGTAAAACTTTCTGCCAATATTTTCAGATCAAAGAGGAGGGTAATTGGGAACATACCAATATTATTTGGACCACAGATCTAATTGAAGATGCATGGAAGGCAGATTTAGTAGAAGCTAAAAGAATATTATTTACGCATAGGGCCAACAGAATTCGTCCTGGTACAGACTATAAGATTTTACTTTCATGGAACTGCTTAATGATTATTGCATTATGTAAAGCTTATGCCATAACTAATGATATGACCATTATTGAAAGGGCAGAAAATAATTTGCAATGGTTGTTAGACAAAATGAAATCTAAAGAGGGATACCTTTATCATAGTTATGCCAATGGGCAAACTAAATCAATGGGCTTCTTGGAAGATTATGCAACATTAATGCAGGCATTGATCGAGTTACATAAAGCAACTGGAAAATCAGCATATCTTCTTCAGGCAAAACAATGGATGGAATATGTTCAAGTACATTTTATTGATGAAGAGGGGGTATTCTTTTATTTTACAAGTGATGAACAATTAGATGGCATTATTCGTAAAAAAGATAGTTATGATGGCGCTACTCCAAGTAGCAATGCAATGATTTGTTTAAGCTTAATTTATTTGGGCAGTATTTTTGATCATCCTAATTGGGTAGAACAGGCGCATAAAATGTTGGCATCCATGCACCAAATGATGATACAGTATCCAAGTTCATTTGGCTATTGGGCACAAAGTTTTTTTCAATTAGCCTATGGCTTAACGGAGCTAGTTGGAATAGGGAAAGATGTAAATCAGAAGTTAACGCCTATTTTAGAAAAATTCTTACCTCATATTCTGCCCCTATGGCTAAAACAGGCGGAAAGCCAATTCCCTTTGTCAATTGGAAAGGAAAGTGCTGACAATCAGTACTTTATATGTAAGAACAAAACATGTTCTATCCCTACAAGTCACCTAGAAGGTATTTTAGCAAATATCTAACATTTAGAATACCTAAATTGCGCAACCAATTTCTATTGAGAATCAAAGAGTTTAGTAATAAAATTGAAAAAAAAACGTTTTTATGTAGATCTGTTGATCCAGGTTAAAAATTTGATATGAGTAAGCAAAAAATAAATTTCAAAATTGGATTTCCTGCTTTTATAATGATTACCCTTTTGGTGGCATTGATCTTAATGTCACAAAGGCCTGGTCGTCCTTCCAAACCAAGATTTTCCTCTGATAAATATACTACTGAAATTCCGGCTGGTTCTTTTTACATGGGACCAAGTGATGAGCAAGTGGACTTATCTATGGTAAATAGAAAAAAGCTAGTTTCTATTAACAGTTTTTGGATGGATAAGACAGAGATTACCAATGAGCAATACAGGAGATTTGTAAATTATGTTGCAGATTCATTGAAATTTTTAGCTATCTATAAAGGGGGCATCAATCAATCTGATGAAGATTCTTTGAGGGTGGATTGGACTAGAGCTTCAAGAATCAATATGAATAGTAGGGCGGTCTTAGAAAGATTGAATGAATTATTGTTAAGCCCAGACAATCGAATTCAAGGAAGAATCGATTTAGATCCTAATAAACTAATTTATAGGTATTCTTATGTAGATTTAAAAGCTGCTGCAAAATCATCAAAAGGTTTGGAAAAATCTTTAAGTGATTTTATCGTTACCCAAAATCAGGCTGTGTATCCAGATACATTGGTTTGGATGAGAGACTTTTCTTATTCTTACAATGAACCACAAACAAGATTATATTTTTCACATCCAGCATACAATGATTATCCTGTAGTAGGTGTTACATGGAAACAATCAGTGGCTTTTTGTAATTGGAGAACAAATAATAGTGATTATTATTTAGGTAGAAAAGGTAGACCAGAATATAAAATAGACGGTATTTATAGATTACCAACAGAGGCGGAGTGGGAATACGCTGCAAGAGGTAACTCAAAAACTAATTCCATGTATCCATGGGGATCTCCTTATACAAGAACATCTCAAGGTAGATTGCTAGCCAATTTTAAACCTGGAAGAGGAGAATATTTTAGTGGTGGAAGTAAAGACAGATCAGATAATATTTACACTACTAAAGTAGGAAGCTTCAATCAAAATCTCAATGGATTTGATTTGTATGATATGTCAGGCAATGTAGCTGAATGGACAAGTTCTGTGTTTTATGAAGGCGGATATAATTTCTTAGGAGATTTTAGTCCAAGTGTCGAATTTAATGCAAAAGATGATGATCCTATTTTAATGAAAAGAAAAGTGATTAGAGGTGGTTCATGGAAAGATATTGCATACAATATACAAGTGAGTACTAGAAATTATGAATACCAAGATACAGCGAAATCTTATATTGGATTTAGATGTGTCTTAACAATGGGTCCAAGAAATAAATAACTACAAAAATTACATAATCAATTTATAAACTAATCAGATGGCAAATACCATTTCTCCTAAAACAAACAAAATTATTAATGTTGTCATTTCATTAGGTGCAGCAGTTGTAATTCTTGGTGCTTTAACTAAATTAATTAATTTACCAGGTGCTGACTGGTTATTAGTGATTGGTTTAACTACAGAGGCAATCATCTTTGTAATTTATGCATTCTTGCCCCCTCCAGATATGGGAAGTTCATCAACAGGAGTTGGCATTGGCGCAACGGAGTCTGTTGTATCAAGTATGGAAGCTGCTAAATTAGATGAGGCTGCTTTTAAGAAATTAAGTTCAAGTTTTGAAAAACTAAACGATACAGCAATGCATCTGGGTGATTTAGCAGATATGGCTAAATCTAGTAAAGATTTTACAAATAATATAAAAGATGCTGCAATAGCATTAGGTACGGTAAAAGATTCTGTTGCAAGTGTTGCTAATAATTTAGGAAGTTTTGCATCTGCATCAGACGGTGTAAAAAATTTAAATGAGCAATTTGTTACCATGACTAAAACCATGGAAGCAATGAATAACTACTATGGTAAATTATCTGAAGCGTCTAATGCTATGTCAAGTTCTGCAGCTGATGCTGTAAGAGCAAAAGAGCAAATCGCATTATTAGCGGATAACTTAACTAAGTTAAATCAGATCTACAGCAATATGTTAAGCGCAATGCAAGGACGTTAATCAAAGCTGTTAACAAATAATTCATTTTTAAAACTAGTATACATGTCATTACCCAAGGAGCCGAGGCAGAAGATGATAAACATTATGTATTTAGTGTTGACTGCATTATTGGCATTAAATGTATCTAGCGAAATATTGAATGCATTTAAAACTATTGAACAAAGTTTGACCAATGCAAATGTGATTATTCAGAAAAAGAATACAGACATTATCAAATCGCTACAAAAGAAATTAGAAGATCCTAAAACTTCTGATAAAGCAGCTATATGGGCTCCAAAAGCAAATGAAGCGAAAAAATTATCAGATGAAATATATGCATATATTGAATCTTTGAAAAAAGGATTAAAACAAGAGGCAGGATTAAAAGTAAAAGATGGTAAAGAAGAATATAATGATCATGATTTAAGTTCTACTACCAGATTCTTTTTAAAAGGGAATGCCCCAAATAGAGGAACCGAATTATTGAATAAATTAACAGAGTATAAAAATAAGCTGTCTGCACTAGATCCAGCTATCGCTAAAGATGTTATACCAACTTTACCATTAGATCTAACTATTCCAAATACTTCTTCAATAGCAGGTAAGAATGATTGGGGATATGCTTATTTTAATATGACGCCACCAATTGCTGCAATCACTATTTTAACAAAGTTTCAAAACGATATAAGAAATAGTGAGTCTCAAGTAATGGAGTATTGTCATAAAGAAATTGGTGAAGTTGAATTGGTGTATGATCAGTTTAATGCATTTGCTTCTTCAAATTCTCAATACTTGATGTCTGGAGAAGAATTAGTAATCACCGCTGGCGTGGGGGCATTTAGTAGTGCAGCAAAACCTACTATTAGTATTGACGGAGCTGTTTTACCAATTGGCCCAGATGGGACTGCTTCTTATAAATCAGTTGCAGGTTCTCCTGGTCAAAATAGTAAGCGTGTAAGAATTTCTTTCTTAAAACCAAATGGTGAAACTGCAGTAGTAGAGAAAGATGTGAAATATACTGTTGGAACACCTACTGGATTGGTCGTTTCAACTGATAAGACCAGAGTATTTTATAAAGGTTTGGATAATCCTTTAAGTGTAACAGGTGGCGGTGGCGCAGAAAAAGTGAATGTAAGTGTAGAGAGTGGTGCAGCAACTGTTAGAAAATCTGGACCTGGTCAATATATGGTAAATTGTACTCAATTAGGTTCAGTTACTTTAAATGTGAACGATGGTAAATCTACTAGCAAAGTAACCATACCTGTAAAAAGAGTACCAGATCCAATTGCAATTGTGGGTGGAAGTGCTGGTGGTAATATGGCTGCAAGTGTTTTCAGAGCTCAACAAGGGGTTATAGCAGACCTTAGAGATTTTGTATTTGAAGGCATTAAGTTTAATGTAGTTTCTTATTATGTTATTTGCACTGGTAAAGGATTTGATGAGCCTGATTTTGAAGAAGTAACAGGTGCAAGATTTTCAGGCGGGGCTTCAGCTTTAATCAAGCGCTGCCAACCAGGAACTACAGTAACGATAGGTGAAATTAAGGTAAGTGAGCCAGGTGGTGGTACAAGAAAATTAGATCAAACAATCACTTTTATTCTACAATAAGTAAAGTGATTTTAAAATAAGTTGTTATGAAAAAGACCTATTTAATTTTGTTGGTATTTGTTTCATTATTTGTACAAACAAATATTTTTGCGCAATTTAATCTGCCCAAGAAAAAGGGTGCATCCACTAAAACAACAACAGATAAAGTGGTACCTACTTCTCCAAATGTAGAAACTGCTCCTGTACAAGTTGTTCCTGCCCCTACAATAAATAACAATACGGTTGATCCAAATATTAAGCCTACTAAAGTAGTAGATACCACAGTAGTGGGTGGCTTTAATAGTAACAATAAGAAAAGTCTTAGAAACAACTATGCTTTTTTCTCTGAAACTAAAAAGAGAAAAGGGGTACAAGAGCGTTTGCCTTTACCTTATGAAAATTTAAGAGAAGAGGATGCATTATTTAGTGAATTTGTATGGGAAGAAATTGATGCAAGAGAAAAGATCAATAGACCTTTTATCTATCAGGCATATGATGATAATGGAGATCAAAGATTCTTTGCAATTTTATTGAGAGCTATTGAAAAAGAGGGTATTACTGCATTTGGAGCGGAAGATGATCGCTTTACAACGCCTTTGAGCATGGATGAAATAAATGCTAGTTTAAAAGGAACATTAGATACACAATTGGTGCAGAATGTAGATAATCCAAATATTTATGATACTTCAGTGATCTATAATACTAAATTAGCGCCACAGCCTGATTCTATTTATACTTTTAGATTAAAAGAACAATACATTTTTGATAGCAAAACTAGTAGAATGTATTGTAGAATCATTGGTATAGCACCAGTGGCTTCCATTCAAATCAGAGACAAAGTCATTAAAAGACCATTGTTCTGGGTGTACTATCCAGATTTGAGACCTATTTTAGCACGTAATGAAGTATATAATCCTAAAAACTTTTCAAGTAGAATTACATGGGAGGAATTATTTGAAAGTAAGTTTTTTAATGGGTACATTATTAAATCTACATTAGACAACTATAATGATAAGCCATTAAATGCTTTATACAAGGATCCAATCAGACGTTTGATAGAAGGAGAAAAGATCAGACAAAAAATCTTTAATTTCGAACAAGAACGTTGGGTGTATTAATTTTCTTCTTTAGCAAAAGCCTCTAACAAGATTTTTGTTTTTTGCGCTCCAATAATTTCCTTTAGCAATGCAGGGCTAGCCTTCTTTACCTTATTGGCAGATTTAAAATACTGCAATAGTATTTCTTTAGTTTTAGGTCCAATGCCTTCAATATGGTCCAATCCAGTTTCTAGTGCACCTTTGGAACGTTTGTTTCTGTGAAATTGAATACCAAATCGGTGAACCTCATCTCTGATATTTCGAATCAATTTATGTGCCTCACTATTCCAGTTGAGCAAAATAGAATTGCTATCACCTACAAAAAACAGTTCTTCTATATTTTTTGCCAAGCCCACCATAGTTACTTTATCTTGAATTCCTAGTTCTGTTAATGCTTCCAATGCAGCATTCAATTGTCCTTTGCCACCATCGATAATCACTAATTGAGGTAGTGCTTCGTTTTTAGTTATTACAGAATGATATCTTCTATATACCGATTCCTTCATGCTGGCAAAATCGTTGATACCCACCACAGTTTTGATATTGAACTTTCTATAATCCGATTTACTTGGCACACCATTTTTAAAACACACCATTGCAGAAACAGGATAAGCACCTTGAAAATTAGAGTTATCAAAACATTCTATATGGGTAGGCACTTGCCCAAGGTGTAAAACCTCTTTCATCTCTTCTAAAACGCTATTAGGACTGGTATCAGTGACTAATAGTAAAGCTTGCTTGTGTTTCCTTTCTTTAAGCGCATAGTCAGCATTTTTTTGAGAGAGTGCTAATAATTGTTCTTTTTCTCCAACTTTTGGAATGGTGTATTTGATTGAAGGAATGATGTCTTCGGGTTCAAATGGCACTATAATTTCGTTAGCAGTAGATCCAAGATTGGATCTAAAATAATGAATGGCAAATGCTAGGACTGTTTCTTTGGACTCTTCTAAAGGAATAGATAAAGGCAACATATGTGTTTGAACGATTCTGCCATCTTGTACCATTAAGTAGTTTACATATGCTTGATCTTCAAAATGAGCAATACTAAACACGTCCATTGCATGTTGTTGTTTAATATATACCACAGATTTTGTTTGGTATTGCTCTAGTTCTTCTATCTTTTTTTTGGTAAGCGCTGCTTTTTCAAAAGCTAAAGCACCTGCTTGCTCATTCATTTCCTTATTCAAATGGGCAATCAAAGGTTTAACATTACCTTTCAATAAATGGGTAACCTGCTCTAAAGATTTCTCATAATCTTCTTCTGTTTGCAATCCTTGACATGGACCTTTACAATTGCCTAGATGGTATTCCAAGCAAACTTTAAATTTTCCTTTTTCAATATTTTTTGGTGAGAGTGGCAGGGTACATGTTCTTAAAGCAATACTTTCTTTGATATGTTTGATTAATTCTCTAACTGCAAATACATGTGTAAAGGGTCCATAATAAGTGGAGCCGTCTTTTATTTTTCTTCTAGTCAAAAATACTCTTGGAAAATGTTCATTTTTGATAACGATATAAGGATAAGTTTTATCGTCCTTTAAATTAATATTATACTTTGGTTGATAGTTTTTGATCAACTCATTTTCTAAAATGAAAGCATCATGTTCTGAGTTCACAATGGTAAACTGAATATCTTTTATCTTTTGAACCAGTTCGATGGTCTTTAAACTATGCTGGTTGGAATTAAAATAAGAGCTAACACGGTTTCTGATATTTTTAGCTTTCCCCACATACAATAGCTTGCCTTTTTCATCAAAATATTGATAAATCCCTGGTTCCTGAGGCAGGCTGGCCTGTATTTTCTTGAAAATTTCTCTTTCCATGTGAGTAAGGGCAAAAATATGAAGTATTTTTGGGGTATGGAATTATCTGTTAATATACCTGCACTTTTATTTCCGGCAATCAGCTTGATTATGCTGGCCTATACCAATCGTTTCTTGGCTTTATCCAATAGGGTAAGGGTTTTACATGAAAAATACAATCAATTGGAACAAAGACATATCATCTTTGGTCAAATTAAGAATATCAAATATAGAATCAAATTAATCCAAAGCATGCAATCCTTTGGCGTGGCATCTTTGTTGTTATCTATTGTTTCTATGTTCTTTATTTATATTCAATATCAATTGGTAGCACAATTTGTATTTGGGATAAGTTTGATCACTTTTTGTATTTCTATAACTATTTCACTTCTTGAAATTAGATTAAGCACCAAAGCTATTGAGCTTGAGTTAAGCGATATGGAAGGTTTAGAAGATCCCTCAGTGATGGAGTATTTGAAGAAAAAATTCGAAAGAGAATCATCTAGTTAGACTTTCTCTCACCAATTTGTTGTCTCCACATAGCATAATACAATCCTTTCTCTTCTAACAAACTTTGGTGTGTCCCTTCTTCAATCACCTTTCCTTTTTCTAGTACATAAATTCTATTGTCGTGTATGATCGTGCTTAATCTATGCGCAATCATAATAGTTATCTGATCTCTCTCTGTAGATAGTTCTCTAATAGTATCTGTAATTGATTCCTCTGTTATACTATCTAAACTAGAAGTGGCTTCATCAAATATTAATAAATGTGGATGTCTTAATAGCGCTCGAGCAATGGATAATCTTTGCTTTTCTCCACCCGATAATTTTAATCCACCTT